>Ga0209799_1000008_pt1 | contig 34408 bp, 30 predicted proteins | sample PanSoiPlo36MoBio_FD_188324 | JGI IMG/M metagenome (GOLD analysis project Ga0209799, IMG submission 188324) | Tropical forest soil microbial communities from Panama analyzed to predict greenhouse gas emissions - Panama Soil Plot 36 MoBio (SPAdes)... | ecosystem: Environmental > Terrestrial > Soil...
GCTCCAGTATGTCATCGCCGAGGGCGGCGCCAGCGTCTACGCTATTCATCACGCCCTGAGGCAGCACGGTTTGATGCTGCCGAACTTTGGAACCTACGGCCCGGCGGTGGTGATTGGGGCCATGGTGAATAAGGGCGGTATTGGCTACGGCATGACGCGCTACGGTTGGATCGCCGACATGGTGCTCGGACTGGAGGTCATTCTTGCCAATGGCGAGACTATCCGGCTCGGTGCCCTTGCCAATCAGAACACCACCTTTGGTCCCTTTCAGAAATGGATCCATTTGCCCGATCTCTTGGGTCTATTCACTCTGGCGGCCGGTTCCATGGGAATTATAAGCAAAGTTTGCTTGCGGGCCATCGAAGGACGCCGCGAATGGTTGCACGATTACTGCTATACATTTCGCCGCGATGAGCTCCACCGCGCACAAGATGCGCTGATGCAACTGGTCAGAGGTGAGGTGGTCTATGATATCCATTTTACCGATCGCTGGCAGTATCACTGGCCGATGGAGGAAGGACTGTACGACAAGAACAGGATTCCGGACGACGCCTGGTTTTTCTTGAAGACCGTGATCATGGCGCGGGACACAGAAGAGCTCGGATTCAAGGAAAACCGCATGCGGCGAATCTACACTGAGGCAGGCGGTGTAGACGTGCCGGAGATCGCCGAAAAAGCGATGGGCGTCAAGGCGCAGCAGCATGGGCTCCACGGCTGGCCGGATTATCACATTATGGGACCTGACGGTTGGTGCGGATCCGTGGTGCGCCACAGCGGGATGTTCGCCGTCACGTCCAAGATGTACCCGTTGACTTTTCTCCAAGAGATGTACGATCTCGATGAGGCCGCCAAGCGAGCATCGGGCTTGTGGGATGCCGAGCACTCGCCCCAGCATGACAGTTATGTGACCCGTGACCTGGCGATCAAGGAAGAGTATTTTGTCTTTTACAATCCTTACGATGAAGAAGACGTAGGCAAGTTGCGCAAGTGGATGGGGTTGGTGCAGGAATTCAGCAACAAACGCGGGGTGGTTTGGACCGCGCCGACGTTAAGCACCAAAGGTCCCTATCCGTATGAGCGTCTGACTAATCTTTACGACCTGGTGAAGGAGATCAAGCAGCTTGTCGACCCCAATAATATTCTAAATCCTGGAGCATTGTATTAGTTTTAGTTAAGGAAGGAGACACTCGATGGCGGGAACAAACGGAAAAGATTATTCTGGCAAGAAGCTATCGCCGCAAGAATCGGAAGCGGTGGTGGCGGAGTTGAAAGAATATCTGCTAGGGCTGGCAGATCGATGGCTCTTCAAGGGGCGCTTTCATATGGAGCTGGGAAGAGGAACTTTGCCCATGGAAGCGATCCAGGTCTTCTGGCAGAACTGGTATGGCTTCGTGGCCGAGATCAATAACTTTCATGGCGTTGCCTACCAGCGTCACTTGCCTTTCTTCAAACGCCATCCTGAGTTGCAGAAGCATTTTGCCAATCATGTGGCGGACGAGATAATTCACCCGAAGCCGCCCGGCCACATTCGCATCGTTCTCGAACAGGGACGAAACTTCGGGCTAACCGACGATCAGATGATCGAATACGAAATGCTTCCCGAGTGCCGCGCGTTTCTCGAGTACTATCGCGGCGTCCTTTATGAAGGAACCATGGCTGAATGGTGGGCCTCTTTTTGTGTGGAAGAGGCTGTCGGCCACTGGGCCAAATTCTTCGGCGGTGCGCTGCGCAAGGTGTACAAAATGCCCGAAGAGAAAATCGTCTACTTCCGTGTGCATGCGGAAGCCGACCTCGAAGAGCACGCTGACGGCGTCATGGCCCACGCGGATCTCGACTGGACGGTGCTGAGAAAAATGCTCGAAGAGGGCCGCGCCGATACTCGCCCCGGCTTTAGCCTGGAGTATTGCTTGCGCATGGGCACCGCCTATTTCGCTTGGTTCTTTGAAGGAGTTTATCAGTACATCAACAAGGAAGGTCTGTATAAAGCTTGACGTTTGAAACACTGGAAGAATTCCGCGCGTCCGTTGATGCGGATTCTGGGGACTTCGCCAATAACCAGATCCTGGATGAGTCCTCAGTATGATTTTTTCACTCTGTTCAAGCAATCAAGTTAATTCGGGAAAGGTAAATTTTCTTTTTCCCAGACGGCGTGCACCTTCTTTGGTAATAACGACGGTGTCACCGCAGCGAATCGAGTCGGGCGCGTCCGCCGGCATAGCACCGGGCTTGAGAACGAAAACGTTGCCTTCCACTAAAGGTAGGTCGAGATGCATCACATATGTGGCGGCGTTGTAAACATCGCCTTCGATCTCGCCGGTGATTTGCGGCCGGTCTTCGCCGATGCCCCGGCCGTGAAGCAACATGCCTTTGGGTATGTGGCCTGACTCTTGTACAAGCCCTCGATAATGGGTCACGACGTCACGGAAGCTAACTCCCGGCTTCATGAACTGTACCAGCGCGTCGAAGACTTTCACGCTGACGTCGAAGGCGTTTTTCAATTCTCTTGGAATCTTGCCAAGGCGAGCCGCTTGCACGGTCTGCGCGATGTAGCCGCCGTATTTCGCTTCGAGCTCGGTGTTGATCAAATCGCCGGCTTGGAGCCGACGATGGGGTGCGATGCGCGAAGCCCATGGGACTTCAACACCCGCACCCCAGTGGGTCATGGACGGATAGTCGCCGCCGTTGGCAATGATCGTATACCAGATGGCTGCCACCACTTCGTTCTCCATGACACCGGGCTTCGCTTTCGCGAGGATGGTTTCTACGACCTTGTCGAGGATCTCAGCAGCACGTTCTACCCATGCGACTTCTTCCGGCCCCTTGATCGAGCGCGCATCTTGAAGCACTTCCGTCGCATTCTCGAATTTGGCCTTGGGGAAATTTTTTCTTAATTTCTCGATCATGCCGCTCACGACCGTGCCCTCTGGCGCGCGGAGCAAACCACTCAATCCAGATACGCCAATCCGGGCCTGGCCAAGTTTGAGCTCTTCGATCCGTTCGGCCACAGGCTTTCCCCAGGATCGCCGGGAGGCCCGGATATCAGTTACCCAGTCCTGCGCGATGCTCCACCATTCCACCTCGTTGGCACCGCGGACAAAGGCCGTCACTTCGCCGGACTCCGGAAAGACCACTGCGACCTCGGTTTGGTGGCCGCCGATATGCGTGAGATAACGAATGTCGGCTTGAAATTGATCCCAGTGGCTTTGGTTGGGAAAGCCGATAATAGCGTCAAGGTGGTGTTGACGCATGAGTTCACGCAATCGGGCCCAGCGACGTGTTCGTTCCTCACGGCTGAACTTGGGCAGACCAAAGCCTCTTTCGCCACTGTTTATCATCGGCCTTTGCCTCGTTTCATTCGCATTTTCTTTAGCTTATATGAGTTTACTGGGCCGGGTTCAAGAAATAGGACTGGAATTGCAAAATCCCCGGTGCTAGACTTCGCCCGGGTTGATCAGCGTTCAAACTTCACGCTTGACCTCGGGCCAACCTCCGCACTAAATTTCCCCTTCTAGGGGAAAACCTTATGCAGTATCTAGCGATCTGCGAAGACGATTTGCTATTTCACCTGATGCGCAACGTTGCATCCAAGCAGGCGGAGGTCCTGTTTCTGGTTCAAGATGCGGCGGTGGCGAAGCGGATCAAACGGCAGGGCGGAAAGGCTCGACAAGGGGATCTGCTCAAAGAAGAAACCTATAAACGAATCAAACTTCATCATGTTGATCAGGCGATCGTTTTCATTCGCGAGGCAGATCTTCAAGATCGAATCTGCCGTCTGTTGAGAACCCTGGACAAGAGTTTATCGATTGTCGCCTTAACTCCTGACAAGAATGACGTGAAGGAGTCCGAGGATTCGCTCTTCAGGCAGCTTCAGTTGCCGGATATTTTCGAGGAGTTCTGCGCGACCCGGTTGCTCGATACGTTGAACAGAAAAAAAGTCGAAAGAATCCGGTCGCTTTTTGGCGAGGAGAAAGTTCACATTCTACTGCAGCACGATCCGGATCCGGATGCCATCGGTAGCGCGCTGGCCTTGCGCGAACTTCTGGGACGCAATCGTATTACGACGCCGATTGTAACCTTTGGTGAGGTGACTCGGCCGGAGAATCTCGCGATGATCCGTTTGCTCGATATTCAGATCGATCGGATCACCTATGAAGATCTGCACAAAGACGGAGCGCAGCTGGCTCTGGTCGATGTCCAACCGCCCTATTTTGACCAGCCTCTCGGAAGAGTGGATCTGGTGGTAGATCATCACCCGAAGCGGACGCCGTTCAAGGCCCGTTTTACCGATCTTCGAACCAGTTATGGCGCGACATCCACGATTTTTACAGAGTATTTGCGGGCCATCGGGATGGAACCGTCGCAAAGGTTGGCTACCGCGCTGCTCTACGGAATTAAGACGGACACGCTTTTCCTTGAGCGGGGCAGCATTCTCGCCGATCTCAGCGCCTTTACGTTCCTCTATCCCTTTGCCAACAAGGCGATGATCACGCGGATCGAGCGGCCCGCTTTGCCGCGTGAAGATTTGGAAGCTCTCGGCCGTGCGTTGAGCCGCCTGCAACTGGACAACGGCGTGGCGGTGATCCACATGGGCGAAATCAACCGGGAGGATGTCATCCCGCAAATGGCGGAGTTTTGTTTGAACATCGAGGGCGTCGAGTGGGCAATTGCGTCTGGACTGGTCAAAGATCGCGTGGTGATCTCTGTGCGCAACGTCGGTTACGTCAAGAGTGCCGGCGAAATTATGAAGCGGCTCTATGACGACATCGGCAGCGCGGGCGGTCATCGTGCCATGGCCAAAGCCGTGATACCGCTCGACCGCTTTAAAGAACGGTATGGCGAAGTAAGCGAAAAGGTAATCCGAGACGCGGTAGTTTCAATGATCGTCGAGCGCGACGAACAAGCAGCGCATGGCTGATGAACGAGGGACTTATCGGGAGATTGAACACACCGCCGACGTTGGCATCGAAGTAACCGCCGATAATCTACCGGTGCTTTTCGCCTCAGCCGGCGAGGCGCTTTACGCGCTGATCGCCGATCCCACAACGATTCAAAGCCGCGAAGCTATCAATATCTCCGCAACCGGGGACAATGCCGAGCATTTACTCCATGCCTGGCTGTGTGAGTTGCTGGCGCTTTTTAATGTTCAAGGGTTCGTTGGCAAGCACTGTGAGATTGCTCGCATCAGCGACGGACAGGTTCAGGGGCAAGTCAGCGGCGAAAAACTAGACCTCAAACGCCATCACTTTCATACCGAAATCAAGGGTGTCACCTATCACGATTTTAAAGTGTGGCAAGATGCCGGCGCTTGGCATGCCCGAGTCATCTTCGATGTCTAGAGCACTTCACGCTATCGCGCCAAATAAAGTCGCTCCGAGGGATTGAATGGCAACTGAGGAAATCAAGCTCGATCGTCTGGAAGACTACCTCTGGGAAATTCCTCGCCAGGGCGGTATGAGAGTTCCCGGCCGTATCTACGCCAGTGAAAAACTGATGGCCGGCCTTAAGGCAGATAACAGCCTGAGGCAAGTTATGAATGTCGCACACCTCCCAGGCATCGTCGGCTATTCTCTCGCCATGCCGGATATCCACTGGGGTTACGGCTTTCCCATCGGCGGCGTGGCGGCGGTCGGCGTCGATGACGGTGTCATCTCTCCCGGCGGTGTCGGCTACGATATCAATTGCGGCGTTCGTATGGTGAAGACTGGTTTGGCTTTCACACAAATCAAAGACAAACTGACACGCATCGTCGAAACTCTGTTTTCCCTAATCCCTGCCGGCGTCGGTTCCGAGGGCACCATCGCCAAACTTTCCAAGCAGGATGAAAAACGGCTATTGCGGGAGGGCGCGCGGTGGGCTGTAACAGAAGGCTACGGCAGCCACGAGGATCTCTCACGCATGGAAGAAGGCGGAAGACTTGGGTTGGCCGATGCCGAACTCATTAGCGATCGGGCGTTGGAGCGAGGTCTCAAACAGGTAGGCACTTTGGGCTCGGGCAATCACTTTCTTGAGATCGAGAGGGTGGAAGAGATTTATTTGCCACAGGCTGCGGATACGTTCGGGCTTTTTCCCGATCAAGTGGTCATTTTAATTCACACGGGATCGCGCGGCCTTGGTTATCAGACCTGCGAAGACTCGCTCAAAGTGATGAATAAGGCAATGTCCGCCTATGGGATATCATTGCCTGATCGCCAATTGGCGTGCACGCCCATTCAATCGCCCGAAGGCCAAGATTACATCGCAGCCATGGCTGCCGCGGCGAACTACGCTTGGGCTAATCGGCAAGTGATCATGAGCCAGGCCGAAAAGGGTTTCATGCAAGCTCTCAATATCAGCCCGAAGGAACTTGGCTTCTCATTGCTTTACGATGTTTGCCACAATATTGCCAAGATCGAAGAGCATACCGTCGATGGGAAGAAGCGTCGTCTGTGTGTGCATCGCAAAGGAGCGACGCGCGCCTTTGCTCCGGGTCATCCACAAATCCCCGCCGACTATCAAAAAATCGGCCAACCGGTTCTCATTCCCGGCGACATGGGACGGTATTCATATCTGCTGGTCGGAACCGAGAGCGCGATGGAAAAAACTTTCGGCAGCACTTGCCACGGCGCCGGCAGAGTGATGAGCCGCGCCCAGTCAAAGAAGCAAAGCCACGCAATCAATATCGACCAAGAAATGGCTCGCCGCGGTGTCGTGGCTCGCTACCAGGGTCGCGGCACCATGGCTGAGGAGATGCCGCACGCCTACAAGGACGTGGCGGATGTTGTGGAGACCATGGATCACGCCGGCATTTCCAAACGTGTCGCCCGCTTCCGGCCGGTGGGGGTGATCAAAGGATAAGCTTTCACTAACAGCCTCGCCAATCGCGTGTGGCGTGCCGTTGAGCGGCGTGCCTTCGAATCTAATGTGAAGATTTGGAGTTCCGGGTTCAACGTTCAATGTTCAAGGACCGAGACGTTGAACCTGGAACCTTGAACTTTGAACCACCGGCTAACTTGACAACTAGCGCCCGCGCGGAATAAAGCATTGATAAATTTGATCGGAGAACAGAAGGAGGTTTCCATGCCTAAGCTAAAACATTTGGCCATTCGTACGGAGGATACGGGAAAACTGGCGCAGTTCTATATGGATGTCTTTGAGATGCAAATGCTGCACAAAGGCAAGGAAGAGGGTGGCGCCATCTTTCTCACCGACGGTTACTTCAACCTCGCCATTCTCCCTAACCATGAACAGAATGCCCCCAATGGTCTCTACCATTTCGGTTTCGAGGTCGAAAGTGGCGAGAAGATCGTCGAGCGCATGAAGAAGATCAATCCCAACAAACTGCCTAAAGCGCGCCCCAACGGACGACCCTATGCCGAGACTCGCGGTTCTGACCCCGATGGTAACTATTTCGATATTTCCGAACACGGCTTTTCGGTCGCCGTACCCTTGGGTGAAAAACCGAGCAATTGAGTTTTCTGGCACGCGAAGCTTTTTGTTCGTTTGGCACGGCGGCGTTGGGAGCCGTTGAGTCGGCTCCCACAGTTGAAGCAAGTGTGTTCGCGGAGCTTCCGTCGATGGGTTCTGTGATAATTCGTAGCGCTTTCCGGGCGTACCCTTGCCTGTTCCTGGCCAGTGTACTGTTGGCTACCCTCTGCGGGCCACAATTCTTAAACGCCCAGGTCAAATCAAACTTGTCGTCCAGCGTCACCAGCGAAAGCATGACAGCTGTATGGGTGGCGCGCGAGCGCGGGTTATTTAAAAAGCATGGTCTGGACATGCAGTTCATTTTGATGCCGCGCAATCCCTTGGCCGTGGCCGCGCTTATCGCCGGGGAGATCGATGCGGCGATCATTGGTCCGGGACATCTCGTTAACGCCGGTCTCAGCGGCTCGGACCTTATCGGCATTGCCAATTTTAATCAGAAGCTCGACTTTCGACTCAACGCGAGGCCCGATATCAAAAAAGCAGAGGATCTGCGGGGCAAGCGGATCGCTATCAGCGGTCCCGGTTCGACTTCGCATTTGGTTTCGTTGTTGTCGCTGCAGGGATTGAATCTCGATCCCGTGCAAGGGCGGATCACTTTCCTGACGATTCCCGGCACCGAGGTAAACCGGCGCTTGGCGCTCGAAACTGGCGGCGTGGATGCAACATCGCTGAGGGGCTCGGTGGGCGACCTCTACGGCAATAAAGGTTACAACGTCCTCTATAATCTCAAGGCGACGGGAGCAACATTGCCGCAAAACATGCTGGTGACGACGCGGCGCACCGCGGCAGCCAAACCGCAGGTTATCGAAGCCTATTTGAAAACGATGATCGAAGCGATCGCGGTTACTCTCGATCCGGCCAACAAGGAACTCGTAACGCGACTGTTGGTGTCAAATCTTCGGTTAACCAATCCGGCGGACGCGGAAGAGTCCTATCTCGCCGTGATCAATTCTTACGAGCGGACGCCGCATATAAGTGTCGAAGGCATGAAACGTTTGCAGGGACTTTTGGTCCAGATCAATCCAAAGATTGCAGAAGTTCGGGTCGAAAATCTCATCGACAGTTCGTTCATGAACAGGATCGAAAGCTCTGGCTATATTCAGAGCGTCTACAAGAAACATTGATGCGTTTGCCCCGATCATTCCATTCGATGGGCTATCATTCGCTGGAGATCACGAACCGTGAGGACTGAAAACATCCCGGTTGTAGTTGTCGGCGGCGGCAGCGCTGCTTTCGAAGCGGCGGTCGCAGCGCGACAGGCGGCCGCGCCGCGAGTCGTCATGTTGGAGAAAGCGCCGGAGCCGGAGTTCGGTGGCAACGCGCGGTTTTCTCACACCGGCTTTCGCTGGGTTTTTTCCGGCGCCGACGAGATTCGCGGGTTTCTGCCGGAAGTGGACGATGCGATGTTTCAAAAGCTTCATCTTCCCGCCTACTCGGCTGAACAGTTTCACGCTGATCTTCAGCGGGTCACTCGCGGCCGGATCGACAAGCAACTCGCCGACGTTCTGGTGCAGCAGTCCAATGCGGCGATCCATTGGATGCGCGATCTGGGTATCAAGTGGGAGATCGATAGCCATGTAGTTATCGACGGCCGATACTATTTTGAACCCGGTCTGGTAATTCATCCGGTGGGCGGTGTTAGCGGCGGTCTGGGACAGCTCGGCCAATGGCGTGAGATCGCCACGCGAATGGGAGTCGAAATTCGCTACGAGTCGCGCGTGCGGCAGTTGCTTGGCAACGACCGAAGGATCGAAGGGATTGTGGTTTCCGATCCTAACGAAGAATATGAACTGCGCAGCGGTTCGATCATTCTGTGCGCCGGTGGTTTTCAAGCGAACCCCGAGATGCGCGCGCGCTATCTAGGACCCAACGCCGATCTTATGAAAGTGCGCGGCAGCCGGCACGACACAGGCGAGGTGCTGATGATGGCGTTGGGACTGGGCGCGAAGGCGGCGGGCCACTGGCAGGGCGCCCATGCCACACCCATCGACTCGACCTATCCCGACGTGGAGATCGGCAGCAAGGCGAATCGTTACGGCTATCCCTACGGTATCACCGTCAATTCGCTCGGCCAGCGCTTTTTCGATGAGGGCGAAGCACGCCACTCTTACACTTACGCCAAGACGGGTTGGGCGGTGCTCAGTCAACCGGGAGCCATTGCGTATCAGATCTACGATCAGAAGACGATTCCCCTGCTCGGCACCAGGTATGAGTTTTCCACGCCGATCGAAGCCAACACAATCGATGAGCTGGCTCGAAAAATCAGTATCGAGCCTGCGGTGCTGAATCACACGATCAGAGAATTCAATAACGCCGCGCGCAAAGATGTGACCTTCGACGCGACCAAGCTCGACGGCAAATGCACCGAAGGCATTACGCCAAAGAAATCTAACTGGTCAAACCCCATCGATCGACCGCCCTATTGGGCATTTTCAATCACCGGCGGCGTCACGTTTACGTTTGGCGGTTTACAGATCAACGAAAGCGCACAGGTACTCAACACCTCCGGTAATCCCATCAATGGACTTTATGCTTCCGGCGACATCGTCGGTTTGTTTTTCCACAATTACCCCTCATGTACGGGTCAGACGCGCAATGTCGTTTTCTCACGCCTGGCCGGACGGCACGCCGCGGCTCAGGGGTTATAGGCCTTACGGGATTGCAAATAGAAAAGACAGCCAAGTCCCTGCATAGAGAGTGACAAAGTCCTAAAAAGAAGGTTGACGTGGCTTTCCCGGAAATTCGCAGTCGGAAGCGGGACCGAAACGTGGCGCTTTTCGCGCTATTTCTGTTTGCCACAGCCGGCTACTCGCCGTCGTCCGCTCAGGAGACTAAGCCCTTTTACGAAAGAAAGACCATCCAGTTTCTCGTCTCAAGTGGTCCTGGAGCGACAACAGATATCAGCGCGCGCCTGGTTGCCCGCTATCTCGGCAAGCATATTCCAGGTAATCCCGCAATTGTGGTACAGAACATGCCTGGCGGAGGCGGCCTCGTCGGAGCCAACTATCTATACAACGTAGCCAAACCGGATGGACTAACGATCTTGGCCGTCAGCCGGGCGAACTATTTGGATCAAATGGTCGGAAGGCCCGAAGTCAAGGCAGATTTTCGCAAGTTCAGTTGGGTCGGCAGTTTCAACAAAGCACCGATGATGGCCGCTTGCCGGACTGATACACCGTATAAGAGTATCGCTGCCATCCGCGCGGCCAAGGTGCCGCCGCGGTTCGGTCAATCCGGCACCGGGAGCATCAGCTACGTATTCGGCAATTTGATCGAAAAAATCCTCGATCTAAAGTTGAAGAATGTCACCGGATTCCAATCCGGTCGTGATACCGACCTGGGATTGGAACGAGGCGAGGTGGATTGCCGCGCGACCTCCGACATCACCGTGATCCGTGCACCCTGGAACCTTTGGGTCAAAGAAAACTTCGTAACCTTTATTATTCAACAAGGACCCGAAAAGAGCGCGTTGTTGCCGCCGGTACCCACAGTGGCTGAATTGGCTCCGCCAGAATCGAAACCATTGGTAAAGCTGATGGACGTCATGCTCGCATACACCGATTTTGATCGGCCCTACGCCGCGCCTCCGGGCATGCCTAGGGAACGGCTACAAATATTACGCGAGAGCTTCGAGAGAATGCTCAAGGATGCTGAGTTTGCGGCCGAGGCCAAAAAGCTGCTTGATTGGGATGGGACGACTTATCTCAGCGGCGCGCAACTTCAGAAGAAGATCGACGCGACGGTCACCCAGCCTACGGAGGTAATCAAGCGGGTGAAGGAGATTTTGGAGGAATCGTGATCTCGCATGCGGCAAATAGTAAAAGTCTAACCCCCGCGGTGCCGCCAACGATTTCGGTGCCTGTTCGGGATCCATTATTTCCAGGAGGGACTGAGCAATGAAAAGAATCATCCTGCCGATGATCTCGTCGCTGCTGTTCAGCGTATCGTTGCTTCCCCGCCAACCGGCAATCGCCCTCGATAAGGTCAACGTCACCCTGCCATCCAAGTCGTTTCAGTTCATCATCTTTCCGCTCGCCAAGGAGCGAGGTTATATGAAAGAGGAGGGGATCGATCTCAATATCGTCGTCATGGCCTCCACCACCGGCCTTCAAGCGGTGCTAGCCGGAGAAATGGATTTCACCGGTTCCGGGAGCAGCGCCTTGGTCGCCGTCACCCAAGGCAACGCGCCGCTCAAAACCGTCCTGGCCGTGAACGATCAGGTATTGCAGTGGCTTGTGGTCCGGCCCCAGTACAGCGCCTTTAAAGATCTAAAAAATAAAAAGATCGCTGTGACCGGTATCGCCGCCGTAGCGACGTTTATGTTGAAAAAGGTTGCCCCAAAGTATGGCCTCGATGCCAACAAGGATTTAACTTTTCTCGCGCTGCCGCCGGGCCAGCGCCTCGCAGCGCTACAGTCAGGCACGGTCGATGCGGGTCTGCTGGGCTCGGAAGAACGCTTCGCCGCCGTTGATCAAGGCATGAAAGAGATCCTGTATTTGGGCAAAGAAGTGAAGAACTCCTGGGGTACGGTGGCAACCAACGACCAATTCATCAAAGATAAACCCAAGTTGATGCATGGATTCATGCGTGCTCTGCTCAAAGCTCTGCGCCTGGTCAAACAGAACCGCGAGGTCGCGATGGATACGATGATGAAATTTTCCGAATTAAACAGAGACTTGGCGGCGCGCACTTACGACGGCATGATCGGAACTTTTACGACCAATGGCGTGGTCGACGAAGAAACGCAAAAAAACGATCTCGACATCGTTCGCGAGGTCCTCAAGGTGACAAAGGAAGTGCCCATCGAGCGCGCCTATGATTTCAGCTTCGCAAAGAAGGCGGACAGCGAGCTAACGCAAGCGAGCTGGAGACCTTAGAATCTTTCACGGTTAGCCGTATTTACTAGGAGAATTCGTTGAATCAAAAATATTTTGATTGCCATTTTCATATCATCGACAAGAACTTTCCCGTCGTGCCCAATCAAGGCTTCATGCCCGATCCTTTCACCAGCGCGGATTATTTAGATCGTTTGAAAGCGGTCGATCTCTCTGGCGGCGCGGTAGTGTCCGGCTCCTTCCAGGCTTTCGATCAGTCTTATCTGTTCCATGCTTTGAAGGCGCTGGGGCCTTCTTTTGTCGGAGTCACTCAGGTGCCCCAGACCGTTTCGGATCGGGAGCTCCAGGAACTCAACGACGCGGGGGTTCGTGCCGTTCGTTTCAACGTCAAGCGCGGCGGATCGGAAGAAATCCACCACCTAGAGAGCATGGCGCGGCGCGTTCATGAACTGGTGGGCTGGCACACGGAGTTGTATGTCGATTCGACCGAGCTTGCCGGTCTTTATGAGACGCTGTTGTCGTTGCCGGCGGTCAGCATTGACCATCTCGGTCTCTCCAAAGCGGGTTTCCCGACGCTGCTCAAACTCGCGGAAAAGGGCGTGCGGGTGAAAGCCACCGGCTTTGGACGAGTAGACTTTGATGTGCGTCCAGCGCTGACTGATCTGTATGCGGCCAATCCACGCGCGCTGATGTTCGGCACCGACCTGCCGTCCACCCGCGCGCCAAGGCCTTATCAAGATAACGACTACACGCTGGTGCTGGAAACATTAGGGAAAAAAAAGGCGGCGAATGTTTTCTACGAGAACGCGATTGAGTTTTATCGACCGAAGAAGGTTAGTTAGCGAAAGAGGGTGACCGTGCGGCGCGGCAAAATTGAGCAGATTACCACACGCTTCCGGCTTGTCCTCGCAACCGTAGGTTGCTCCCACCTTGGTAGATTGACGCTCGATCAAACCCGATTGACTGGGAGAGTGCGCAGCAACCATGGGCGAGATGAATGCTTCGGTGCGTCAGGGTCCCCATGTAGACGTGCTTCTTGATAAAGAGGCGCAGTTCGATTTCGTGAAGCGGTAGTAGAACCGGATCACCATCGAGAGTCGTCAAACAGTGTTTATGTGTTGCAACGGGCGTCCGTGTGGGAGTAGAGTCTTCAGAAAGCTCGATAGTCGGGCGACTCATTGAGGAGGATCAAACCATGGCTGAGAATATATCGCTGAACGAACGTGCAGATGCCCTAGAGCGGAAGATGAGCGACGATCTCGACGTACTCATTTCGAAATCAGCGTTGTTCAATATGGCGGACGGCAAGCTCGGCGCAACCAACATGGGGTCCGACCTGGCGGCTAAAAACGGCAAGTATCAACTGATGGACGACGATCCGCGGCTGCCGAAAATGCCGGCGAAGCCGACGCTCCTCGACTATTTCACGTACCGCGCCAAGGCCATCAACCATCTGCTGCAAAGCGCGACCCATGCGCTGAAAGCATCCATGCCCGAGAAGACGATTCTCGCCTGCCTGCTGCACGACATCGCCAATGCCATCTTCATCAAGAGCGATCACGGATACTGGGGCGCGCAACTGATCGAGCCCTATGTCGACGAGGAGGTAACCTGGGGGGTGCGCGCGCACCAGGCGCTGCGTTTCTTCCCCGACGAGTCGGTCGGTTACTCGTATCCGGAAATGTACGTCAAGCATTTCGGGCCGGACTACGAGCCCGACGACTATATCAAGGAAGCTTACAAGCGTGCCCGGAATCACAAGTGGTACATGACTGCGCGCATGATTACCGTCCACGACATCTACTCCTTCGACCCCAACGCGGTGGTGAGCTGGGAACCTTTCGTTGACATCGTCGGGCGTAACTTCAAGCAGCCCGCCGAGGGCTTGGGTTTTGACAACAGCCCGACCTCGCACATGTGGCGCACCATCCGGCGTCCGACAAAGTATCTCTGAGGCTTAATACCGCAGCCTGTTCCAGATGTTCAAATGGCGCAGCCCGTTCTGGGCTGCGAGAATCGAACACTGCTTACGGTCAAATTGCGAAAAGTTTTACACTTGTTCATCGCAACCTGGGTTAATTTGTCCCTGTTTCATATCTATCAAGCAGGGTCGGGCCCATGACAACCGCGGGCCGACAGGTCGTTTTTTGATGCTGTTTGGCGCATGGATTTTGAGGAGATCAAGTTATGAAAATCCGCATCGCCCTCAACCTGCTTCTGCTCGCAGTAATTTTCCGGACGGCTAACTTGTATGCCGACTGGAAAGGCGATTGGGAACAAACCGTTGCAGCGGCCAAGAAAGAAGGGCGGTTGAATCTCTATGTGGGCCGCTACGGGCAGGCCGCCCTGCTAGAGGAATTCAAAAAAGACTACCCGGAGATCAAGATTGCCGGGGTCAACGGCACCGGAGATCAGCTCGCCACCCGGATCGCCGCGGAGGCTCGCGCCGGGAAAACCATCGCGGACATCTACAGCGGCGGGCCCAACTCGAGTTATAGCTCGCTTTACCGCGGCAAGATTCTCGACTCAATCAAGTCCGCCTTCATACTTCCCGAAGTGGTCGACGAGTCTAAATGGTACGGCGGCAAGCATGTTTTCACAGACAGCGAGGACCAATTCATCTTTGTCTACGTCGCGCTCCCCGGCACCCGAGGTCTCTCTTACAATTCCAATCTCGTCAACGCGAAAGAGTTCAAATCCTATTGGGACCTGACGAATCCAAAATGGAAAGGGAAAATCACCTCGCAGCGGCCCACCGAGACCGGACTGAGTGCTCATTTGCAGTTCTATTATTACCAGCCCGACCTTGGGCCGGAGTTTATCAAGCGCGCCTTGGGCGCCATGGATGTTACTTTCGGCGACCGGCGCGCAATCACCGACTGGCTGGCGGCGGGAAAGTTCGCTATCTGCCACGGCTGCCGGCAAATCGAGAAGGCCTCGGGTCAAGGATTGCCGGTGGAGGATTTTGAAACCGGCGATTGGAAAGAAGGGCAACCGCTAAGCACCGGCGGCGGTTCGATCAGCCTGATCAAGGGCGCCCCTCATCCCAACGCGGCGCGCGTGTTTATCAACTGGTTTCTCTCGCGCAAGGGACAGACTGCTATGCAAAAGTCCAATGATCTTTATGGCGAGTTGCCGCCGAACTCTCGGCGAATCGACATTCCCAAGGAAATGCTTCCCGCTGAAAACCGTTTGGTCGAAGGAAGAAAGTATCTAGACGTAGCACGCCATGAGTTTACCGATATGACTCCGGTGCTGAAACTTGCGAAGGAAATCATCAAGGCGCAGGAACAAAAATGAGCATGCACAACCAAGGACCAGGAGCCGGTGATCGTCGACGCGTTGCAGAAAGTGTTTGATGCACAATGCGGCGGGACGAACGAACCGCGTCTTTCGACTTGCTGTTGCTGCGAACTGTAGGCTAAGTTAGTGCACCCTCGTCGTTGAGAATTAATTGGTGTTAGCGCAAAAGCTTAAGGAGGCGACGTGACCATGGCGACTCAAAGCGCGGAAATTACCGCAAACTCGTATCAATCCAGTCAAGCGGCTGTTGAAGTAAAGGCGTATACCTATGATCGTTGGATGGAGTCCGTCGGGATTCCCATTCATCGCGGTTTTTTCATCGAAGATCTCCGCACGGTCGAGCTGGGCTGGTGGGATGAGCGCCAATGCAACGCGGCGTTCATTCAGCTCATGGGGCAGGAGGGAATCACTTCTGCCGTTGTTATAGAAATCGCTCCGGGCAAAACTCTACCGCCGGTGAAGTTCGCTCTCGACGAGCTGATCTATGTGCTGCAGGGCCGGGGTGTCAGCACGGTTTGGACCGCCGACGGCGCGCCCAAAAAAACCTTTGAGTGGCAAGATCGCAGCTTGTTTCAAATCGGCTCCAACTGTTATCTGCAGCTGGGGAACATGCGTGGCGACCGGCCGGTCCGCCTGCTCCGCTATAGCTATCTCCCGCTGGCAACTTCGCTGATCACCGAGCCGGGTTTTTACTTCAATAATCCATTTCAAAAACTGAGCAGTGCAAAACAAGAAATGGATGCCTATTCCGAGGCGAAGCTGATCGAAAACGGCGATCCTTCCCTCGCCTGGGGCGGAAATCGCGTCTACTGGTTCGGCAATTTTTTCCCTGACATGGCCGCTTGGGATAAGCTTACCACCAATCGGCGTGGCGGCATGAGTGTGACGATCATGTTTCCTAATTCAGAGATGTCCTGCCACATGTCGGTCTTTCCCACGCGCACTTACAAAAAGGCGCATCGTCATGGTCCGGGACGGGTCATCGTGATCCCGGCCGGCGAAGGCTACTCGGTGCTGTGGGAAGAAGGCAACGAGAAAATTGTGGCTCCGTGGCACGAGGGCAGTATGTTCGTGCCGCCCAACAAGTGGTTTCATCAGCACTTCAACATCGGCGCCACGCCCGCTCGCTATCTCGCGCTTCATCCGCCTCGGCAGTTTCGCGGTCATGCGGAAAAGATCGAAGACCGCGCCAAGGATATGATTGAATATGTCGATGAAGATCCGTGGATTCGAGAAAAATTCGAAAGCGAACTGGCTAAGGGCGGACTTACTACGCTAATGCCACAAGACGCTTATACAGTGAAAAGCTACAACTGGCATCCGACAAAGGGCTAAGAGTTTGGCAACGTTTCGCGTTCTTATCGCCCGCCAAAGATCTCGTGAAACAATTTGGCGTAGCGCTCGAAATTGTCCAGGACCTCCGCTGGTGCGAAAGCGGGCTTGATGTTCTCGATGAGCCGGGCTTGGTCCGGCGGCGTGTCGATGCGGTCCGGAATGCGATTCATGCTGCGAATCACCTCCTGGCCGCGCTTGGAAAGCACGAAGTCGATGAACAAGCGCGCCGCGTTGGGATGCGGCGCCTTGGCGGCGATACCGGTGGGATGAATATTGGCAAAGACCGGATTTAGATACACCCAATCCACCGGCGCTCCGACAGGCTTCAGCACCTCGAAGGTTTGCGAGTAGCCGCTGAGCGCGCCTTTGAACTCTCCCGCGGCCACGAGCTGTGCGAGCAAATTGCGACCCGTGCGCAGTTCTGTCTGCTTGGCCAGCTCACGCATGTAGGCCATACCCTTTTCCTCGCCCATCGCTTTGAGTGTCGTGCCAAACCACTCATAAGCGCGGCCTTCCATGGCGATCTGCCCCTTCCACTCGGGCTTCAGCAAATCATCGAAAGACTTTGGCACGCTGGTCTTTGCTACTGTTCGGGTATTGTAGCCGAACGCGCCATAATTCGTGTATGTCGACGTCCAGTGCCCTTGCGGGTCTTTATAGCCTTCCCGGAAAAATTTGCGCTCGGGAGAATCATAGGGCGTGAACAATCCCCGCTTTTTAATACTGTTGCCGTAGAAACTCGTCGTTATGATCACATCGCAAAGGTTTTGCCCGGCGCGGTTTTCGTTGACGAATCGCTCCATCAGGGCCGCGTCATTGGTGCGATAGTAGACCGCATCGATTTTCGGATAAACCTGTTTGAACGCGTCGAGCAAAGTTTTCGAGTCGGCGGCGGTGAAAGTTGCGTACATCATCAGCTTGCCTTCCGCCTCCGCCTTTGCCCTCAGATCCTGTGCATTTGCTGGAAAGCTAGCAAACCAACATCCAGCGCCAATGGCGAAGAGCAGCGTTCCGACAACTCGAAATCTGTCCATCATTTTATTACTCCGTCAACCTGATAACCGCTCGAATATCCTAGTCCCGTCGTCTTATCAAGCGACGAGTTAAACGAAAGTGAATTAGTGAGAAGCGAGCATAAAGTGCATGGCGATCAACGCCGCGTTTTCGCCAAAGGAGTAGCTCCCGGGAATTGTCTAATGGTTTGCGCTATGGACGAGTGTCACAGGTTAACGAAACGACCCCAAAATCCCGACCTGTCCCCAAGCGGTTCACTTCCTACCCCTTGCACCTTGACCCCTGGCTGCGTTATTTCAATCTGGTGCGGCTGTCAGCGACCTTTCAGAAATCCGCACGACGCTAGCTGCCGAAATTTTTACAGTACAAAGGAGTCAAAATGGCCATTATTGAACGAACTTACGGGAAACAAAGCAACGCCGTCATCGATGAAGTCCTGATCTCGTCGGACTCACACGTCATCGAGCCTGAGGGACTTTGGAAAAAGCAGATACCAAAGGTTTTTCAGGACCGCGCCCCCGATTTTGGCGGGCAACGGCCAAACGACGTGCCCGGCGGCGCCCAGGACAAGAACAAGCGCGTTTCCGAAATGACCGCCGACGGCGTCAGTGCGGAAGTTCTCTACCCGACCCACGGCTTGAAGTGCCTGAGCCTTAACGATCATGAACTGGAAGCTGCCTGCTGCCGAGTTTATAACGATTGGTTGATCGACTACTGCAGTGCTGCGCCCGACCGGCTCATCGGCATTGCCATGCTTTCGATGTACGACATCGACGGCGCCGTAAAGGAGCTGGAACGCTGCCGCAAAGCCGGCCTACGTGGTTCGGTCATCTGGCAGGTCCCGCCGCCCGAGCTGCCGTTTTCTTCGTCGCACTACGACAAGTTCTGGGCCACCTCTCAGGATCTCGACATGTCGGTCAACTTGCACATCTTGAGCGGCCACGGCTACAGCCGAACCCGTTCCTTTGGCCTCGGAGATACCGCAACCGGCCTTACCCAGGAGGCCAACAGCGTTAACATGAAACTGTTCCAGTCGGTCAACAGCCTCTACGAACTGATCTATTCTGGTGTGCTCGAGCGTTTCCCCAAGCTCAAGGTCGTTCTCGTCGAGAACGAGCTTGGCTGGATTCCGTTTGTCTTGGAACAGTGGGACTATTACTTCAAACGGCATGGCGCCAAGCGCGATGGCCTAGCTATCAAAAAGCTCCCGAGCGAATACTTTCACAACCAGATCTACACCACCTTTTTCAACGACGCTGTCGGCGGCCGCATACTGTCGTGGTGGGGCGCAGACAACTGCATGTGGTCCAACGACTTCCCTCACGGCAATTCAACTTGGCCAAATTCGCGTGAGGTTGTCGCCCGGGACTTGGGCGACCTCCCCGCCCCAGTGCGTGCTAAACTTGTGCGGGAAAACGTCGCGCGACTTTACGGCTTTCCGGTGCCAAGTCCCGTCTAAAGACCGGCAGGTCTCGCATCACATAGGTGGAGTTGATTGCGATCCTCGATCCCAGGTTTGTCCAGTTCGGGAGGCAAGTCTCTCAACGAGTTCGCCGCACGCTTGGCACGCTTTCTCGAATGATAATCGGCTCAAACGGCAGCCAATAACCTCGGGGAGGTATTGAGAAATGCGACGAAGCACTGAGCGAATTCTGACCACGCATGTCGGCAGTCTTCCCCGGCCGGCCGACCTGCGCGAAATGTGGTCGAAGCAAACGAGCGGTCTTGCGGAAGAAGCGCTGCAGACGCGCCTGCGATCCGCCGTGGGCGAGGTCGTGCTCGCTCAGAAGACGGCAGGCGTCGATATTCCGAACGATGGCGAATTCGGCAAGCCGATGCGCGCCGAATCAGACCGCGGGGCGTGGGGCAACTACATCTTCGACCGTGTCTCCGGCTTTACGCCGACTTCGGAACGGACAATTGCACCGGATACCGCCAAACCCGACGCGCCCATGCGCATCGTCGGCGTGCGCTGGGAGCAGCGCGAGTTCGCCGAATTCTACTCCGACACCGGCTTGGGCGCGCCCAGTACCGCCGCGCTGCGCCCGACCTGCACTAGCCCGATCGCTTACACCGCGCAACAGTTTCTGAGCGACCAACTCGCCAACTTGAGGCTCGCCGCCAATGCCGTCGGCGTTGAAGAGGCGTTCGTCAGCGCCATCGCGCCCGGCAGCCTGGAGATGTTCTGTCGTGATCAGAACATTTACTATTCCAGCACCGAGAAATTCTTGGAAGCGATTGCCGAGGCGATGCGCGAAGAGTATCGCGCCATCGTCGATGCTGGCTTCATCCTCCAGCTCGACGACCCCGGCCTTCCCGGCGCCTGGGACATGCTCGATCCCCAGCCTAGCGTCGAGGCATACCGACACTACGCCTCAGAGCGGGTGGAAATTCTGAATCACGCCCTCAAAGGCATCCCGATGGATCGCGTGCGCTATCACATCTGCTGGGGTAGCTGGCATGGCCCGCACACGACGGACATCCCTTTGCGAGACATCGCCGATGTGATGCTCAAGGTGAAGGCGCAGGCGTACTTGATCGAAGCCGGCAACGTGCGCCACGAGCACGAATACAAAATCTGGCGGGACATCAAGCTGCCTGCGGGCAAGATTCTCGTTCCCGGCGTGGTGAGCCACGCGACCAATGTCGTCGAGCACCCCGAGCTGGTGGCGGATCGCATCCTGGCCTTCGCCAATATCGTCGGACGCGAGAATGTCATCGCTGGGACTGATTGCGGTCTAGGCGGGCGGGTCCATCCGCAGATCGCGTGGGCAAAGTTGCGCGCACTATCTGAAGGCGCTGCACTGGCGAGCAAGAAGCTCTGGGCTGCTTGAGTCAATTTGAACAATTGGAACCTCGCCGATCGATTTGAACAGAGCAAGCGATTGAACGTCTTGAACGATTTGAACATTCGACATCGTTGGCGAGGTCCTCAAGGCGACAGAAGGAGTCCCGCATCAAATCGGCAGCCAAAAAATGTGATCACTTAGGAGACGAGAGAGGGAAGGATCTTTCGATAAAATTCCCGGTCGCCTTCGAACGTGCCGTCCAGACGCCAAATCTCGTCAACTGTGAGCCAGCGGGCATCGCTCACTTCCGCTGCATTGAGGGCCAATTCACCGCCGACGTACTCCGCCATCCACCAGTGCAGTACAAAAGTTCCCCGGCTGGAAACGTTCTCCCAAACCTTTCCAATCGGCCGCACCGTCAAGCCAACTTCCTCCATCGCCTCTCGCGCCACCGCCGCTTCCTGACTCTCTCCGGGCTCGACTTCGCCGCTCACCGGCGCCCAATGCCCTCCGCCTCGGATGTTTGCCGCTCTTTGAATGAGCAGAACCTTCTCCCCTCTTGTGATCACGGCGATGACGGCGTCAAGCATGAGTTTGACCGGTTCGTGTCGGTTCTAGTTGCTTTTTTCCTCTTCCCTTGGCCCGAAGCGTGGCAAGCGGCACCATACCAGCAGTCCTAACCTATGGAAAGAAATTAGACGTGCGTCCTCTACCTTTGTCCTATGTTACTTAAGGGATGCTTCCACTAATTTTTGCCGAGCTCGGATGCATAACGTATCAAGGCGACACCGGGGATTTTTTTCGTCAAGGGCGGCTTCGCTGGCTCACCTTTTACGTAGTGGTTGATGAAGGCGCGGCTGTAAGTAACGATTTCCTCATGGGCTGTTCTGCCGACATCGGCCCAAGCGAAGTGTCCCGCCTTCTCAAACTCCACAAAGTACTTCGGCTCCGGCGATTGATCATAAGCGCCCGAGGCTCTTTGCAGCGTCGGGGTAGTACCTACATCCAGCGTGCCGCCCTGAAACATCACCGGCGCTGACAAAGCAACAAGAGTGCCTTGTTCGACAAACGGTTGGGTGTAAGGAGAAAGGGCAAGCACCGCCTTGACGCCGGGGAGTTTCCAGCTTGGCCACGCGCCGGCTAAACCAAGAACTGTATAGCCACCCAGGGAGTGCCCAGCGAGAGCGACACGAGACAAATCCGCTCTTGGGCGAAAGCGATTGTCCGTTCCGATGGCACCGACCAAATGATGGATATCATCTGCGCGGTCTCGATAGGTACTTTCGTTCCACGTCCCCGGGTCGCGAAACGGGATCTCAGCTCTGCTGAGCCAACTGCCTTTGCCTCCATTGCAGGTCGCGTCGCGATGATTCGGAGCAAATACCAGATAACCATCGGCCGCAAACGCCTCCATCAGAAAGCGAGACTGTGTGGCACATCCGTGGAAACCGTGAGAAAAAATGATGACAGGTTGTTTGGCCTCCGTCCGCTGTGACCAAACGGTGACATCCAGGGCGGCCAACCTGACGAAATCTTGTCCCGCTTCAGTCGTACCGGCACAAAAGATCCAGACTACAAATATCAATAGAGGATATCGCATAGACACTTCTCCCGTATCAAGCTAATGATCAACCAAAAGTTCTAAAGCATATCTTTGACGAGCTTAGACGGAAGTGCCACCTTAGGGGTTGACACATTTAGCCTGATCCCACGCAAATCATGGATCTCAACGAAGTGTGCGATCAGATTGACACCATAGCCTGTCACGCATAATCTTTAGGCCAAAGCGGCATTCCATAGCACAGCTCTAACAGGTTACTGAAAAACCACAGTTCACCCTTCGAGAGCCTCAGGGCGAACGGCGCGGAGCTTGAAATATTGAGCATTTTTACGTTCGTGCTGAGCCTGTCGAAGCACTCCGAATCTTTTTTCAGCAGCAGCCTGCTAGAGAATGAGGCTCATTGTGAGTAACGTCAATATGGTGCTGGTGGGCGATACTTTCGTGGGTCGCCCCGATCCCGATTCCGCCTTCGCCACTGCGCGGCATCTGCTGAAGGACGCAGACATCGCCTTCTGCAACCTGGAAACCGTGGTTGCCGATGCCAAGTATCTCGCGCCCTATGACCACGATCACCACCCTCGAACCGAGGAGTGGATGTTCGACTCCTATGTTCGGGCAGGCTTCAATGTCATGAACCTTGCCAACAATCCAATCACATGGCACGGCCTAGATCCTTTTTTGCGTTGCCTGGACATCCTCGATAGGGCTGGCATCGTGCGCGGGGGCGGCGGCCGCAATCTCGCCGAAGCGCGCAAGCCCGCTATCATCGAGCGCAACGGAACCAAGGTCGCCTTCGTCTGCCGCGCCTCGGTGTGCGACCCGGTCACGGCGCCAGCAACAGACGACAGGGGCGGCATCGCTTACTATCCCGTTCAGACTTTTTACGAGCCCCGTCTTCGGGTGCACCATGTGCCGGGCTCTCCGCCGATCATCCACACGGTTCCTGATCGCGGGGCGCACTGCGCCGCTCTGGAAGAAGATATTCGGAAAGCGCGAAGAGAAGCGGACGTAGTGATCATGTCTTGGCACTGGGGCGTGTCACCCGCCACGGGGGGAACCGGCGAGCTTACAGAATACCAGACAGAGATGGGCCATTTCGCTATCGACGCCGGCGCCGACATGGTGGCCGGCCATCATTCTCACGTGCTGCAGGCCATTGAGGTGTACAAGGGGAAGCCGATACTCTACTCTCTCGGCAATTTTGTCCACGACCTTCATTACGGGAAGCGCCCCGACCAAACCCTCCTGGCGATGCTGGTGCGCTGCCATATTCACGATGGCAAACTCCAACGTCTTTCCTTCGTCCCTGGACTATACAAAGGAAACGGTCCTCCAGAGTTCTTTCAACCGTCCCAGGCTCCACAGATCGTTAAGGACATACAGAAGATCTCCGCCGGTTTTGGCACACAGTTCGAGATGAGCCAGGACGATGTCGCCGTGACTCTGGGAGAAGCGAGCTAAAACAATCGCAAACTGACTAATTCATGGTGCCCAATACACCGGAGGTCTTATGTTAGCGGCAAACGTAAAAACCGACGTGATCGACGCGGACGCGCATGTGGTGGAGAACGAGCGCGTCTGGGATTATCTCGAGGCCGGTGAAGAAAAATATCGCCCTGCGTTAGTGGCCGAGCCGGACAATCCAGCGCGCCAGCATTGGATTCTCGACGGCGAGGATCTCGGTCCCAAGTTTCCCTCCCCCAACGAGAAGCAATCTGAAGAGCATGTGAAAAGATTCGGCCGGGAAGTCGGCACTCCGGTGGAAGCTCGGGAGCTCAGCGATGTAACCCAACGGCTGAGACACATGGACGCCTTGGGGATCGATGTGCAAGTGCTCTACAACTCGCTCTGGCTCCGGCCGCTCACGCGTCGGCCGGAAGTGGAGATCGCGCTCTGTTGGAGCTGGAACCGCTGGCTGGCGGACGTCTGGAAGCTCGGCGAGAACCGCTTGCGATGGACTTGTGTCGTCCCGGCGTTGACTCCCACCGAAGCCGCGCCGCAAATTCGCTTCGCCAAGGAACATGGCGCCGTCGGCGTCTGCATGCGCCCCTTCGAAAGAGGTAAGCTAATGACGGACCCATTTTATTACCCCATCTATGACGAGGCCGAGCGGCTGGACATTCCGGTAACCGTGCACATTGCCAACGGCAACCCCGATCTGTTCAAATTGCTGAACAACGAAGCCGGCGGCGGTTTCTCGACCTTTCGAGTCCCGACAGTCACCGCATGCTACGCGCTGATCATGAGCGAGATACCGCGGGTCTTCCCGAAGCTGCGATGGGGCTTCATCGAGACCTCGAGCCAGTGGGTGCCCTGGGTCGTTCACGAAGCCGTGCGGCGCTCCCAGGGAGGCGAACACCCGATCTCGATGAGCTGCTTCCGTGACTTCGGGATCTATGTTTCAACCCAGACCGATGACGACTTTTCTTACGTGATCTCTTACGCAGGCGAGGAAAATCTCGTCATCGGCACCGACTACGGCCATGGCGATACCTCGAGCGAACTCAACGCGATTTCCCGTTTCAAAGCGATGGCGGGCGTCGATCCGCACGTCAAACGGAAAATTCTTTCCGACAATCCCAGACGATTCTACGGGATCTGAAAACATCATAGTTCGCCAAAGGACATTATTTTTTGAGGCGGCAAACGCCGGACGGCCCGATCCGTACCGAAGGTGTGCTGAGCTATTTGAGACTTAGGCAAGCCAAAAACAAACAGGAAGAGTGGGAACAGATAGGCTTCGAGAAACACCGAAAGAGCGATTCGCTGGGGTCGCAAATTCCTACAGGTCAAAACCCCGACGATCAATATGAGTGTGAATAGAAAAAACCCAGCCCAAAGCGTTCGTTCCACCAGAGATGGCAGGTTAATAAAAGCGGCCGGGTTTCGAAAGTTGGCCGGCCAAGTGCAAGAAAAATGATTGATGGAAGGGCATCATCTGTGCCCGCTCGGTTGGCCATCCTCAATTTTCTATCGGGCTCGTTGTCAGAGTTGCTCTATAAAGGCTCCTGCTTAAAGTCAAGATTGCCTTTTTGCCGTATGCATAACGTCAAGCCTCGTTTTTCGCATTTTTTGCTGCTATACAACTCCGATGATCAGCCCACGGAGGCGGCTCGCCATGAGGGGAGTTATCTTTATCGCCTTGGTAGGGCTACTATTTTTTTTCAGTCACTACATTCCGCAACCGTTCACCGCCTTAATGCCACCCGGCGAAGACTTCGATGATTTCGAAGGGATCTATTCCAGCAGTGACAAGCTCAGCAAGTTTCTCCAATCTTTGGGTCCTTATTCTCCAGCGGTTTTCGTGCTTCTACAAATACTCCAGGTAGTCGCTGCTCCCTTCCCCGGGGAACTTACCGGCGTCGCCGGCGGATACGTTTACGGTGAAACCATGGGTTTTGTGCTTTCCATGGTGGGACTCACGATCGGCTCTTGGGTCGCGTTCGAACTGGCAAACATTTTGGGCCGGCCCTTTGTGGAGCGATTTGTTAGCCAGGAAGTTCTCCACAAGTTCGACTTTCTGACCACGAATACAGGTGCCACGATTTCCTTTTTGTTCTTTCTTATTCCTGGTTTTCCGAAGGACTATCTTTGCTATCTTCTGGGGTTGAGTCGGATGAAGTTGAGCACCTTTCTAATCGTATCCACCGTCGGCCGTATTCCCGGAACTTACCTCCTAACCATTCAGGGGGCGAAGTTCCGCAGCCAGGAATACTATGCAGTGGCCATCTTTGCTGCGATCTCCGCAATAATCTTGCTTGTGGCTTATCTCTATCGAAACCAGATTTACCACTGGATCAAACACCGGCATGATCGCTGAAAACCAGGGTGAAAACAGACGTTTATAGGGTCCTGCCGCGAGTTGCGAAATAGAAAATCGTTGCCACCGCGATACGGTACCATGCGAATGGCGCGAGGCTCCATCGGCTCAGGAAACTTACAAAAGCCTTGACCGCGATAAGCGCCACCAAAAATGATACTAGAAACCCCACTCCAAATTGAATCAGGTCCTGTGTAGCAAAAAAAACACGCATTTTGATCAGCTCATAGCCGGTGGCGGCGAACATGATTGGCACCGCAATTAGAAAAGAGAATTCTGCCGCTCCCTTTCTCTCGAGTCCCACCAGCATGCCGCCGACAATCGTTGCTGCTGCTCTCGATGTGCCCGGCCACAAGGCGAGCACCTGGAAGAGGCCGACTCCGAGGGCCTGACCCATGGTGAGGGTTTCAAGGGAATAAGAGCGGCGATGGGAAACAAGTTTCTCAGCGAACAAGATCGCGACTCCACCCACGGCCAACGCCCAGGTTACCGCCAGGGGGGTAAAGAGCTGTTCTTTGATCGTATGGCGGGCGAGAAAACCAACGAATAGGGCGGGTATCGTCGCTAGAGTGATGCGCCCAAGGCCGGACCACCCTTTTAAAGTCGAATCCGAATGGACGACAGAGCGGGTGGGAATCAAGTCGATGAACCGTCGCCAGTACAGAAAAACAACCGCGAGGATCGCGCCGAGCTGAATGGCGACTTCGAAGCTCGCGGCTTTTTCGCCGACAAAACCGAGTAGATGACCAACGAGAATCAGATGACCGGTAGAAGACACCGGTATAAATTCCGTGAGCCCCTCTACGATACCTAAGACAACAGCAATGCCCAATGGGTCCACCCATCCTCCTCCAAATCTAGCCAGTCAGACTAACACCAGCCTCCATTCAGGCGTTGGATCTGGCTTTGCGCCATTCGCTGACGAATTTGATAATCCCAGGGAGCAGTGAAAGAAAAATAACGATGGCGATTACCAGGTGAATTTGGTCCTGAATATTCGGAATGAGCGTGCCTAGGAAATAACCGGCCAAGGTAGTGGACATTACCCAGAAGATTCCACCGAAGACATTGTAAGCAATGAAGCGCTTGTAGGGCATTGCGCCAACACCCGCCACGACGGGGGCGAAGGTTCTGATCATGGGGATGAAACGGGCAATGGCGATCGTAAACCCGCCGTACCGATCATAGAATTCTTTGGCCGAAATAAGATGTTTGCGGTTGAACAAAAGAGAATTCTCGCGCGTGAAAATTTTCGGTCCCGTCGTGTAGCCGATCCGGTAGCCCACCGTATCACCGACAATCGCTGCAGCACTCAACGAAACGTTCAGCGTCAATAGATCGAGATCGCCTTTGGCAGCGAATATCCCCGCGGTTACTAGCAAGGAATCTCCGGGCAAGAAAAAGCCGATCAACAGACCGGTTTCGACAAACACAATGATGATGAGCAAGACCAGTCCCCCAGTTCGAACCAGGAACTCGACATCGTAAATTCGGTGAAATAGATTCCACAAGAATTCCATTCAACCTCCGTTAAGAACGATTTCCCGTGCTGCCTCTCACAGGCACGTGAAGGAGAGCGCTTATCTGGCTACAACTTTCGCTTGCGCCAGGCTAGAAAAGTCCGGGTAAGTCATTGGCGGAATTTCTGTGTTCGCGACAACGGCATCCCGACGATTTTATGGAGGATAAGCGGTGCTTTGCCACTCGCCCACGGCCTTCGCTGCACAACATTTGAGGAGTTTTCTTTTGTAACCTTTCCCAGTCTTCTTTCTACATGAATACAGAAACCGCCGACTTAAACTCTTTACTTCTAGGAAATTGCCCGATTTCGGCGCGAGAATATAGGATCGTACCGTAATCAAAAGAATTATGAAACAAGATGGGGGTTTATTGTGTTGTTATTTATCTCGTCCTTCCGGGCGAAGAGATCCAGGCACGGTATATCTGAGATCATCAGCGGGCTGGCGTTCACCGTTTAGACACCAAAACATGTTCGTCGACTCGTACCAGTTCTTTCGTGCCCTCACCCAGCTGACTTTCGAACCGAGGAATGGTTTTCTCCTTCGCGAAAACCAAAATCGGGCGCTTTGTTTTCTTCCACGCATCCACGAACCCGTCAAATCTGAAGAGAATTTTTTCGTGTCCAGGCGCGGGGTTTGGCTGGTGGATGGAAACATAGGGACTTCCCATCAGCGTTGTCTTTCGCAGAGACGAAACAGACCAAATAGGTCGGTCCAGGCGCAGATAAAAAATCAATCCCGTTATATGGGTATCATAGACAGCTATTTGGCTATCCGGCGTGATGAATGGAACTGCGGCTTCCGCAAGCGCCTTGGCTGACCGAGTGGTGGATGCCGTCACCATAAACTGGCCCACCAGCAAGAAGAAAACCCCTATGCCCCCACAACTGCAAAGGTAAGCGGCACGCTGGTTTCTTCCGTTGCCCTTCAAATCGAAGTACACAAGGGCGCCAAATATGAAAACCATCAAGGCGGCGGAGAAACCGATGTAGACGAAATTGTCGCTTACACTCTTTTGGAGTGGTATGGGCAAAAGACGCTCCCAAACTCCTCCAATCAGCAGATAAAGAATAAAACTCGCCGCGAAACTCCATGGCAGATACAGCGACCATCTTTCCTTTGGCTTCGTTGTTGTGAAAAGGCTGGCGATCTTTCGTCCAGCCAGTATGGCTAGGGCTGGATAGATCGGCAACACGTAATGTGGCAACTTTGAGTTTGATCCAGAAAAAAAGAGAAGCGGCAAGATCACCCAGAGAACTACATACATGTTCTTGTCGTCAAGTTTTTGCCAGCAATCTTTCGCAACAAACGGAAGACAGAAAGTCCATGGTAAGAACCCCACCGTCACAACAAGAGCGAAATAGAACCAAGGCTGGGTCCGGCTGAACTCATCGGTCAGGTACCGGGTAACGTGATCGTCCCAAAAATAATAGCGCAGATAACCTGGGTTTCGCGCATCTGCCCAGAGATACCAGGGGGCAACAACAACTAAGAAAAGGATTGCTCCGGAGAGAATGTGTAGCCTTCGCAAGATCGACCATTGATGGGTCAACAGCAGATACGCGAAAAACACCATGCCCGGAATGATGAGGCCGATTAATCCTTTGATAAGCGTACCTACCGCTAGGCCTGTGTACATAAAGAAGCAATGGAGTTTCTTAGTTTTTTCATTTTCCGCGTGCATGGCTGAATAAAAAGAGCATAGCGCCCACGTAGCGTAGAAGGTTAGCGCCATGTCAGACCTGACGATGCGCGCGAGGAGAAAGAACTCGACGCTTGTGAGCAGAATCAGAACGCTCCACATGGCCTCCCATGGTCCCCACCATTGACGCGTGAAACGATAGACCAAAAGCAGACAACCAAGCGCAAACAGTGCGGTTGGCAATCGAGCCGACCATTCTGAAATACCAAAAATCTTGTAGGCAAAAGCAATTAGCCAGTAGAAAGACATCGGCTTGTCCAAGATCGGCAGGAAATTTTCGTGGGGAGTCACCCAATCATTCAGCAGCAGGATTTCTCTTGCCTTCTCCGCGTTTCTTCCTTCGTCAGGTTCGAAAAAGTCCGCGCTACCGAGATTCACGAAAAGAACGACTACGCAAACGAAGGGAAGTAACCAAGTCAGGTAATGCTGTACCGCATCACTATTTGAAATTCCCAGATCGGGGGGGAGCCGCCGTAGAGAAGGATTGATCACCTAAGGTTTCTCGAGATAACGTCGCCTATAGGTTTACCCGAGGCGAGTATATTTTCAAGACTCACACAGCGTTTTTAGGCCGAGGACTAGATTAGATATCAGCGGTTGCGGGCTCACTATGGCAAGAAAGGGCGGTTACCGCTACTACCCGGTTGCTTGATTGACATGACTCAGCCTGGGGCGTAGAAGGTAAGCAGGTCAAAGGTGCTTATGTTCGGGAGCATTGGTATGCCGGAGCTTATCGCGATCTTCATCGTTGTTCTCCTGATTTTTGGTCCAACCAAACTTCCCGATCTAGGAAGATCTCTCGGCGAAGCGATACGAGGGCTAAAAAAGGCAATGAGTGAGCCGGACAAAGGTAACCTGGATGGCCCGGATAGTTCCGAGAAATCCAGCGAATCCTCCAAATCGCACACCGGCTAACCGATTTTTTCTTAAAGCTACTCGGGCCATGAAGCCGTACGTTTTCAAAATGGGCGCTTCCTTCTTGGTTTCTTCGGCCTTTTTCCTATTCTTGGTGCTTGAGCCAGCAGTCAGCCAGCAACCCGTAGCCAGTTTTTTTTACGATGAGCGGGGCAATGTCGTCCGCCAAGAAAGAGATACCAATGGCGACGGCAAGATGGATCGCTGGACTTACTACGATCGGCAAGGGCAGATTGAAAAGGTTGAGCAAGACATCAATTTCGATGGTAAACCCGATATCTTTGTATATTACGAAGCGGGCAAGCCCAGGCGTCAAGAGATCGCCAGCAAAAACGATGGCGTCGTAGATACCTGGTATTTCCTTGACGTCAATGGGGAGGTCGAACGGAAAGGTCAGGATACCAACGGATCTGGAAAGCCGACGATTTGGGTCTATTACCAAAATGGTCAGCCGGTACGGAGCGAGGAAGATCCAAAATCGTCCGGGAATGGCACGCGCACTGTCCTGTACAAGGACGGCAAGATCAGTCGTATAGATGAAGATACCAACGGTGACGGCAAAGCCGACAGTTTTTCTTATTTCGAGAACGGTCAGTTGGTCAGAAAGGAATTTGACCGGAAGAACAACGGCAAGATCGATCTTCGTGGCTACTATCAAGACGGACGGCTTGTAAAACAGGAGGAAGATCTTCGAGGCGACGGAAAATTTAGCCGAATCGTTTATTTTCAAGGCGAAGAGGTAGTCCGCCGGGAAGAGGACACGGCCGGCCGAGGGCGGACTGACATGATTGAGACATTTTCCCAGGGACGGCTCAACAGACGCTGGCGCGACACCAAGGGCACCGGGAAATGGGACAGTGTCCAGTACTTCAAAGACAACGAACTTGTGCGTGAGGAACGGGATAGCGATGGTGATGGTTTTTTTGATCTGCGGCTCTTTTATGAAAACGGCCAGGTCGTCCGGCAGGAAGCCGACACAAACAACGACCGGCGGGTCGATGTCTGGGTAAGGTTCGAGAATAATGAACGGGTTGAACAACTCGAAGACCAGAACTTTCGCGGCAAGATTAGTGCCCGCTATCTTTTCAAGGGCGGCCAAGTCGTGGGACAGGAGCAGGTGGCCGATGGTGAGCCGCCATCAGTTACTTTCCCCTTCGTTGCGGTTGAAGAGGAGTTCAGAAATATGGCAAGCTATGAGCCTTCAAAGCCGGCAGATACTCGAGCCGTAGCTGCCAAGGCGGGAACGGAAGTTAAGTAGCGAGACCAACAAGAATTGAAGCCGATTCTGATATGAATAAGTGGATCATCTTAGTTGGGCTGTTGTTGTTGCTCGCGGGTTGCTCCACGGCTCCAGTTCAGCCGCAGCCATTGCCGAGCATAGGTCAGAATCCTAATCCCGATCCCAATCCCGACCCAAACAACCCCAACACTTCACAGGCTCAACCGCAGGTTTCAGGTTCACAACGTTGGCAGCACGCGTGGAGCAGAGCGTTGGAGGGTTTGGCGCTGGGTGGAGCAGTTGGTGGAATCTATGGCGCGGGGGGCGGCCTTGTCATTGGATTGATCGCAGGTTTAGTAATGGCTGATTCTCACTACGGGGCGATTAATTCTCAGGTCCAAACTGAACAGCAGAAGGACCGGGCTCTCGAAGCTGCCATAGAGCAGGAGTTGGAACGCCAAAGGGCATTGGAAGGCAAAGTTGCACAGGCGTCGACCCCCACCTCGCCCAGCGCGGAGAATCCACCCGCAGTACAGCCGGTAAAGGACAGCAAGCAGCCGCAGGCGCCAGTGCCACAAAGCAAGCCTGTGGAAAACAAGCCACCGGAAAACATCACGGTTGCCTCTCGGACCAAACCTCCACAGCCTCCAGCCGTTGCCCCGACTCCATTTAAAAACGTCGAAGTGAGAGATATCAACGGGGACGGTATCCCCGATTTATGGATTTATTACAACCCTCAGAAGCCTGGGGAAATTATGCGTCAGGAAGAAGCTTCCAAGGGCGACGGCAGAGTCGACACCTGGAGCTACTTCAAAGACGGCAAACTTGTGCGACGCGAGGTGGATACCAAAGGGCATGGCAAACCAGACACTTCCTTCTATTACGTCAACGACCAAATCTCCCGTGAAGAGCGTGACGAAAACGGCGAGGGCCGGGTTACCTACCGAGCCGTTTACGAAAATGGTCGCCTTGCGCGCTTAGAGAAAGACACCGACGGTAACGGCAGGATGAATCTCTGGGTGTACTATGATACGACGAAAGACGGTGAGGTCATCAGCAAAGAAGAACGCGACCTTAACGGGGATGGCGTCGCCGACCTGTGGAGCTATTACGATAACGGCCGGTTGGTACGCCGCGATGTCAGCGCCATCGGTTTAGAAATCCTCACCAAACGCGAGCAGATTCCCGCCACTGCCGATCCCAAACAGATTTCAGCCCCGGGTAGCTGATATGGCCAGCGACGTGTCAACCGGCTGGGGTGATCTCGGCCTTCTCTCTCTTTTTCGCAGTCCATTTCTTTTTCCTTCTCTACTGCTGCATGCGATGCTTTTCTTGCTGGTCTGGCGAGCTGCCACTTTTTCAATCGCGCGACAGGAACCTCCGATCTCAGTTCAGTTGCTGGACGTGGGCAGCGTCGGTTCGGACACCAAAAGCATCGGCCCCGGTAAGGGTCCCGGCGGGCCGCGCACGCTTCCTAAATTGGGCACGCCTACGCCTCCGGCCGAGCGTACAGGCAAGCTCGACACTGGATCTCTGGAGAGCTCGGTCCCAAGTAAAACTGCCGAACCTGAGCCTGCGCCGAATCCTGTCGTCCTCCCGGGTCCCAAAGCTTTAGCGACAGAGCGTCATGAAACTGTCAATGCAAAAGAGACATCGCCCGATTCTCTGGTCCGACTGCCGACTAAAGAATCCCCTACAAATCTGCCATCTACCGCGGCTGGTGATCTAGCGATCAGTCAAAAAAGTCTCGCGGCACTCAAAGGAGCGGGAGACACACCAGGGATCAAGGCGCTGAAAGAAGGCGCTCAGGTTCCGGGCGCGCTCAAGGGTGCAGGCAGTGGGGCCGGACCCTACGGAGTCCCGGGAGGTAGCCCAAGCGGAACAGGGCTGGCTGGAGGAGGAACCGGTACTGGCACCGGCGGGGGCAGCAATACGGGTCTGAAGGGGATTTCGAACGCAGACTACAGTCAATACTTAAACCAGCTTAAGAAGCGGGTAGAATCGGTATGGAAGTATCCCGAGGAAGTTACCGGAGTTCAGAAAGTTACCGTTCGGTTTGCTCTCGATAGAGCCGGGAAACTCACGCAAGCTGTCGTCCTGGAGTCGTCGGATTCAAGACTGAATGCCAGTGCAGTGGAAGCAATGAAACGGGCTTCCCCTTTCCCTCCGATTCCGGAAAGTTTGAAAGATCTCGCCAACGAACCTCTGATTATGCGCTTCGAGGTTTCCAACCGAGTCCGGGGATAAGAGATCGGCCTTCTCGGACTTTCACCTCAAGACTTTCATTGAATTAATTTTCGTTTCAGGTAATCTTCAGGGGATTTCGGAAGGATAGACTCATGCAACAACAGGGTTTGGATCTTATCGACATCATTCATAAAGGCGCCATTGCCACTTATCCCCTGATTTTGTTGTCGATAATCAGCGTTACGGTGGTACTGGAACGCCTCTGGTCGCTTAAGAATATTGGTTCGGTAACCCTGCGCATAACCGAATCTCTCCTCGAACCCATCAAGAAAGGACAACGAGACCTGGCAATTGCCATATGCAAGCAGAATTCCCAAAGTCCCGCCGCTCGGATTTTTCTGCATGTTTTAGAAAGAGAAGGAAGCCAAGGGATCGACACAGCGAGCACATTCGCTACAGAGGCAATGTTCGAGGAGACCCAGAAACTCAAGAAACATCTCTGGATTCTCGGGACGGTTGCCAGTAGTGCCCCCTTCATAGGGCTGTTGGGCACCGTCGTCGGTATTATCAAAGCTTTCGAGAGTATGGCGGTGGCGGGCACCGGAGGATTTGCGGTGGTTGCCGCCGGTATTTCTGAAGCCTTGGTGGCTACTGCTCTGGGATTGGCGGTGGCCATCATCGCGGTTATATTTTACAATTATTTTCAAACGCGGATCTCGACTCTCAACGGTCTTTTCCGCATTC
>Ga0209799_1000009_pt1 | contig 34371 bp, 29 predicted proteins | sample PanSoiPlo36MoBio_FD_188324 | JGI IMG/M metagenome (GOLD analysis project Ga0209799, IMG submission 188324) | Tropical forest soil microbial communities from Panama analyzed to predict greenhouse gas emissions - Panama Soil Plot 36 MoBio (SPAdes)... | ecosystem: Environmental > Terrestrial > Soil...
GAGTCCGGCTCCGGGCACCAAAGCGACCAAGACAACCGGCTTATAGCAAGAAAACGTTGGGCAGACTCATCTTCGGTGCCCTCTGCTGCTTGGGCTAAGCTTTAAAAACCGGTATCGTTGTGTCATAGAGCGAGAAGACTATGGAGCAAACTAAAGTCACTTTGGCGAATATTGAGTCCCAGATTACGGCATGGCTGCACGAGCAGTCCGGCTCAGGCAATGAAGTTCTGATCGCCGAAATGATTCGCACGCTCATCAAATTGGTCAGAGATGGAACGAGTCGCGGGGATCTGAAAATTCTCAACCGCGCGTTGAAAGAGCTACGCCAGGCTTTCAAAGTTTTCGCGCCCTATAGCGCAGTCCGCAAAGTGAGCATTTTCGGCTCCACGCATATCAAAGAACATGATCCGTACTATGGTCTGGCAAGGCAATTGGCGGACCGCCTGGCGCGAGAGCAATTTATGGTTATTACCGGCGCCGGGCCAGGCATCATGCAAGCTGGCCACGAAGGAGCGGGACGGGAGAATAGTTTCGGGGTTAATATCCGTCTACCCGCGGTACAGCCGCCGAATCGCTTTATCAAAGACGATACTAAGCTGATGAACTTTCATTTTTTCTTTACCCGCAAGCTCATGTTTGTGAAAGAAGCGGATGCGGTTGTAATATTCCCGGGAGGATTTGGTACTCACGATGAGCTCAGCGAAGCACTCACGTTGGCTCAAACTGGTAAAAGCCAAATCGTACCGATCGTTCTCATGGATCTTTTCGACAGAAAATATTGGCACCAGTGGGAAAATTTCTTACGCGAAGCGATGCTAACGCGCGGCTATATTTCCGGCAACGAGTTCAGCTTCTTCAAAATCCTGGATAATGTCGACGCGGCGGTGGACGAGATAAAAAATTTTTATCGAAACTTTCACTCTTATCGCTTTGTGAAGCGGGATCTGGTGATTCGTCTCAACCATCCTCCAGCGCCGGGCCTGATCGATAGGTTGAATCAAACATTTGTCGATATTCTCAAGGACGGTACGATCACGCAGACGGACCCATTGCCGGAAGAAGCGGACGATCCGGACACGTTGCATCTATCTCGTCTATCCGTTCCGTTCAATCGCGAGGACTTTGCACGGCTACGAGAGATGATCGACGTTATCAATCGCGACGGCTAGCGGAAAGGAGTGAACTATGGCGTTCGAACGAATCGGCATATTGAGCATCGGTGAGATGGGTTACCATTGGGCCAAGATTCTGACGGGTCGCGGGGTCGAGGTTTTGACCTACGCCAAAGACCGCAGTGAGACTACCCGCAAGCGGGCCGAGAACGTTGCTGTGAAATGCGTACCCTCCATGGCGGCCTTGGTCAAGGATGCTGATCTAATCGTGTCGATTGTCGTCCCGTCTGCGGCGAAACGGGTGGCGACCAAAGTCGCAACAGCGGCGGCCAAGTCAGGGCGTAGCAATCTTCTTTACTTGGATGCTAACGCGATTTCCCCCATGACCGCAGTTGAGATCGGAAAGGTCCTGCAACCAAGCGGGGTTAACTTTGTTGACGGTTGCATCATCGGCTCTGCAACGAAGATGGATAAAGGTGCGATGGTCTACGTCTCCGGAGCGCAAGCCGCAAGGATCCAAGAACTTGCGCCATACGGTTTTTCGGTCAGCGTTCTCGGGCCGACCGTCGCTCAGGCTTCGGCTTTCAAAGTCGTCTACGCTGGTTTGACAAAGGGCTTACAGGGACTTTTTGTCGAGCTCTTAATGGGCGCGAGAAAATTTGGCTTGCTCGATGAGATATTAAAGCGCTACGAGCAGAGTTTTCCGGGATTGTTGGATAAGGTGACATCGAGTATCGTCGGTTTGCGTATCCATGCGGCCAGGCGAGCCGAGGAAATGGACGAACTGAAGCGGACTTTTACCGCCCATGGGATGAAAACATTCATGGCGCCAGCGGTGCAGAGAGTTCTCCAATCGATTGCTGAGTTGGATATAGGGAAGACCTCTGCCACCCACGGGCGCGAGGGCGACCTCTTGGAAACTCTTGAGCTTTTCTTTAGAAGGGGTTTGTTACAACAGGAGCAAAAAGAATTGTCGTCCACAACACAGGTTCATGCGGCGGGCTAACTGCGTCGGCTCGATTACGATTGGGGTCAGTGAATAGACATCAAAACCCAAGGGAGGATTTGTAAAGTGGCGAAAGCACAAAGCAAGATAGAAAAGAAGCAACCGCAATACGGTTCAGACGTCGTCGTCGATTTGATGAAAGCTTTTGATATCGAGTACGCTGCATTCAACCCGGGCGCAACGTTTCGCGGTATTCATGATTCCATCGTGAATTACGGCGGCAACTATAAGCCGGAAGTCATCTTTTGCAATCACGAAGAGATCTCCGTGGCTGTGGCCCATGGCTACGCCAAAGTGACCGGCAAGCCGATGATTGCCATCGTGCACAACATGGTCGGCCTGCAGCACGCCAGCATGGCGATTTTCAATGCCTATATTGATCGGGTCCCGATCCTGGTGCTGGGCGGCACCGGACCGATGAACACCAAGCGTCGCCGCCCGCGCATCGACTGGATTCACACAGCGCTGGTACAGGGCAACCAAGTGCGCGACTACGTCAAGTGGGATGATCAGCCGTACACCCTGGCCGACGTACCGGATTCCTTCATCCGCGGCTACCGCATCGCCACAACGGAACCGATGGCGCCGATCTATATCAACTACGATGCGGATCTCCAGGAAGATTCTCTCACCTCTACGCTTGAGGTCCCCAATGTTAGCCGGTATGCACCGCCAGCACCGACGCAGGCAAACCCGGAAGCGCTTCGTAAAGCGGCGGAAATGTTAGTCAACGCCCAAGCACCGATCATCATTGCGGACACGCTGGGGCGTCATCCGAAAACCGTACCCGCGCTGATCGAGTTGGCGGAGCTTTTGGCGGCTCCGGTTGTCGACAAGGGCGCGCGCTTTAATTTCCCCACAACCCATCCTTTGGATGCCACGGATGGCGCGCGGGAGCTGTTACAGAAAGCCGATGTCATCTTGGCGCTCGATGTGGCGGATCTATTCGGTTCGTTGACAACAGTGAGCAAACAAACTCGAAACTGTGAATATATCACTTCGCCAGGCGTGAAACTTATTGGCATCTCGATGAATGATATGCTGGTTCACTCTTGGGCTAACGACTTTCAAGCGTTACAGGCCTTGGATCTGCCAATGTGCGCCGACACGTCAGTTGCCGTACCGGAACTGACTCGATTGTGTCGTGAGGCTATCGGTAAGGACGGCAAGACGAAAGCCGCCCGCGAGACGCGACAGAAAGAGCTCTCCGATAAGCATAGCAGTCGCCGGGCCAAGTGGCTTGCGGATGCGCATGCAAAGGCCTCCCAAAAGGAAATCTCCACAGCATGGCTAGCACTAGAACTCGGTGAAGTCATCAAGAGGGAAGACTGGGTATTAGTAAACGGCAATTCTAACGGCTGGGCGCGGCGATTATGGGATTTTACCAAGCCGAACCAGTATCTCGGAGGCAGTGGTGGCGCCGGTCTTGGGTATGGGCCGGGGGCCGTTATCGGTGCCTCATTAGCACTGAAAAGCACCGGTAAGTTCGCCGTCAGCATTCAATCCGACGGCGACATGTTGATGACTTCGAGCTCGCTTTGGACTGCCGCCAAACATCGTATTCCCTTCCTCATGGTCATGCATAACAACCGGTCCTACTACAACTCGGAGGAACATGGGATCGAAGTCGCGAAATTCCGCAGTCGTCCGGTGGAAAATGCGGGTATCGGGACCCACGTTGACGACCCTCCGGTGGACTTTGCCAAGATGGCGCAATCCTTTGGCGTCAACGGCGAGGGCCCGGTGCGCAACCCGGCAGATCTGCGGCCCGCGCTCGAAAGAGGCCTCAAGTACGTCAAGGAAAAACAATTGCCGTACCTGGTAGACGTGATCGCCGAGCCGCGTTGAATCACAGGTAGGCTTTGACCAACGAGCCCTACAAAGACTTTCGTCAGGCCGTCGATCGGGAGGATACTAGAATCGACCTCGGAAAGGCGGCCTTGACGATTGCCGTTTCTGATTATCCCAATCTCGACATCGCGGCTTATCTCTCCCGCATTGACGCGCTAGCAACCACCGCAGCCGGGCGTTTGGGTTCGGCTGCCGATGTTTACAGATCCATTGCTACGCTCAACTTCCTGTTGTTTCAGGAGCATGGGTTTTGCGGCAACCGCGAAGACTATTTTGATCCTAAAAATAGTTTCTTGAATGAAGTACTGGACCGGAAAACCGGGATCCCGATTTCCCTGTCCGTGCTTTATATCGAGGTGGCGAAGAGGATCGGCCTGTCGCTACGGGGTGTTGGTTTTCCCGGTCACTTTTTGGTCAAGTATGTTGGAGCCGAAGGGGAAATCGTGATCGATCCTTTCAATCAAGGAGAGATTCTTTCTCAGCAGAACCTCGAAACGATGCTCCATAGATTGTATGGCGCTAAGATAGCCTTTGATCCCGGCCTGCTTGAACCGATAGGCAAGAAGCAGATCCTTAGAAGAATGCTCAACAATCTTAAGATCATATACTTGAAGCAAAACGACTTAATTAAAGGGTTGTCGATCGTCGATCGCCTGATGGTATTGGATCCAGCTTCCGGGGAGGATATCCGGGATCGCGGGTTGATCTATTTGCAACTCGAATGCTTCAAGCAAGCGCTGGAAGATCTCGAGAGTTATCTTCGTCTTGCGCCGGATGCCGAAGACGCGCAAGCAATAAGGAGGCAGGTCGTAGCCCTGACTAAGCAGGTGGCGCAACTCCACTAGAGCTGTTTGGTTAACGACTCGAACCTAACGCTTTGAGAATTCGCGAAAACTGAAAGCAAAGGATGTCGTCAGGAAAAAATCCTTAACCACCGCAGTCGTCAATTTCCACGGCTGAATTTCCCAGAGCTTCATTTGCCGCAGATTCGTCAGGCTATGCGACCAGATCCGCTGTAACTCTTGGCGCGAATAGACGACTCGGTTGTTGAGAGCGTCGAACTTGATAAAGCGCAACTGGGCTTTCGACGGAAGCGAATCTCGCAAGCGGGCGTAGGCATCGTGCCAGTCGGGTAGACGGTCGCCCAGCCGGATACTGGCGTGAATGTTGTACATTTCATCGAGCCCGCGCCGCACTGCCTCGCTTTCGCGCGCGCGCAGCTCTTGAATATGCTCCCGGAGAATACTCCATTGTTTTATGAAGCGGTCAAGGTCCTTGCGTGTGAGTAGAATCCTTGACGATAGCTCTTCCAAGGGATCGAGCAGGGCTCGTACCTTGTCCGGCAGGACTCCTTTTCGTTTGGTGTTGCTATAGACTTTTTGCAGCTCGGCAATTCTCAGCGCCTGCCACACTTCAGCCTGGAGTTTCTGCAGCTGATCGATCCAACGCTGCTCCGTGTCGCTTTTCTTTCTCGTTTGGAGCCACACTTCCTCCATCTCCTTGATGAATTTGGCCCAGGAGATGAAAAGCTGCGTGATTTCCTTGGCGCGTTTCCAAAAATGAACAGGTAGAGGATCGATGGCAAAGCCCGGTCGCCGAGTTTTTCGGTCTTTCAAACGGAAAAACCCTGCAATCATCGGGTGCTCTTTTTCGATCAGAGCGGCATTCTTATACCAAAAAAAGACTGCCATGAGATTCCAATAGGCCTTCGTATCGTCGCTCCAGCGCGACAGAATCTTGATCATGTTCTCTTTGCTATAAAAGGTCTTCCAGGCATCTTTGTAGGCCTCGGTCCATTCCTCGGCCGTCATGCGTGGATGCTTGATCGTGGCGTGAAAAGAATCGCGTTTGTTGAAGTCGGGATCCATCCATTCACCGCGGTTTCTCATTTCACGATGATCGTGGGAGCCTGGCAAAGGGGTCAACATGAAAAAGGACGCCTGATCGGGCCCGATTTCGTTCATCAAGAACCGGATGTCTTTGGTCACTTGCTCTCGGTCATCCCAAGGAAGACCGATGATGTAACCGGTATGCACGACTACCCCGGCATCATGCCACTCTCTAATAATCTCACGATATTCCTCGACGTTGTTCTGTTTTTTCCCTTCGGCCTTCAGGTTTTCCGGGTTTACACTTTCCATTCCAATGAAAACCTGAGTACAACCCGCTTTGGCCGCCAACTCAACGAAGTGTTTTGGCTTGCGTGCCAGGTCGACCTGCATCATGAACGAGATCTTGATGCCTTCTTGTCGAAGCTTGATGATGGCTTCGAAGGTTTCGCGCCAAAGTTTCTTCCTGGCAAAATTGTCATCGGTGAAGAAGTAAAAGGAAACGCCGTGCTCCGAGTAATTTCTGCGGAGGAGCGTGGCAATGCTTTCCGGGCTCCGTTCGCGCATCTTCCGCCCCTGCACATTGATGATGGTGCAAAAGGTGCACGCAAAGGGGCAGCCGCGGGAAGTGTCTGCGGTCCCGAAAGTCGGGTAGGCGAAATGGCCCATGGTTTTTGGACTACTCTTTGGAAGCGGAGAGGACTCGATATCGACGAGGCTCTGCAGATCTTGGGCAAAGCTATAGATGGGCTTCAGCCCGCTGTCGAGAAAATCGGCGAGGATCTTTTCCCACTTGCCCTCGACTTCACCGGATACGACGCAGATGGACTCGCGAACGAGTTCCTGGATGTCAGGCTCTTGCTCGCCGAGCATGTTGATGGTGCCGCTGGTATGGAAGCCACCGATGATGACCGCGATGTTTTCAGCCCGAAAGCACCTTGCGATGTCGAGAGCGCGTGGAAACTGGTTTGTTTGCACTCCCACTAAACACACCAAAAGCTTGGTGCCGGGCTCGCGGCTCCATCTGATGATTGTCTTGATCGGGATTTTTTCTGCGGTTTCGTCGAAGGTCGTGACTTCGATTGGGAGCTCGCCAAAAACTCGGCGCTGCTTTACGTCCTCAGTCAAACCATGGAGTACGTTGAGAGTATTGCTAGGCAGAACACCTTTCCAGAATCGAATGACGTAGCCATCGTCGTCATATTTCGAAGGCTTGATCAAAACGATATGAAATTTCTCGATTCGCTCCGGCGTTCCTTGACTGCTCACCCTTGTAAGTCGATGCAACATCCCTTATAGATAGGCCAATAAATTCAAGATTTTGGCAACTGTAACAGCCGCCCATATCCATGTCAAGTATTTTTCAGAGTGGAGGGGGTTTTAGCTGCCCTGGCGGCCGCCTTCATGATTGAACTCTCTAATGTCTCAAAAATATACCCGCCGAACGCTGCAGCTCTCAAAGGCATTAGTCTCCAGATTGAGAGGGGGGAATGTGTTTTCGTGACCGGGGCGAGCGGCGCCGGAAAGACGACGCTTCTAAAACTACTGTGCTGTGAGGAGGAACCATCCGAAGGCCAAATATTTATCAACGGTAAGGACCTGATCGGGCTCAACAATCGAGGCGTTGCTCGGTTGCGGCAGCAGATGGGTCTTTTGTTTCAAGAATTCAAGTTCCTGCCACACATGACGGCGCTCGACAATGTTGCTTTGGCGGGCTTAGTGATCGGCGCGCCGCGTAGAGAAAGTTACAACAAAGCGTATCGTTTGCTTCGTGAGCTGGGACTCCAGAAAAAATGCAATGCCAAACCGCCAGCGCTTTCCGGAGGCGAACAACAGCGGATCGCGATCGCTCGGGCCTTGATCAACGATCCGATGGTTGTGCTGGCTGACGAGCCTACGGAAAACCTGGATGCCGAACTGGCGGAAGAGACGATGCGTTTATTTCTCAAGAGCCGGGAACGCGGAACGACAATTATGGTGGCAAGCCATGATCTCGATTTCAGCCAACGATATCGAGCCCGAGTTATTTCTCTCCATCAAGGTTGCTTGGTGGACGATTCGAATCCCGCCACCAAAAAGGGTGGCACTGGGTGAAGAGTTCACAGCTGGGTCTTGTTGGCCGACGCGTCTGCAGTAGTCTTCGGGCGCGGCTCTGGACGCACGTCTTGATCGCAGGAACGATGGCGATCGTTCTGTTTGTATTTGGCGCGTTTCTGCTAGCTCAGGAAAACCTTCAAAACCTGCTCAAAAAATGGGGTGATCAAATTCAGATCAACGCTTACTTGGATAAAGACTTGGGTGCCGCCGAGGTTTCGCTACTGCGGGATAAGATCCAGAATTTCTCTGAAGTGGAGCATGTTCGCCATATTTCCCGACAGCAGGCTTGGAAAGATTTTCAGGCGGTTCTGGGCGCGCAGTCTAACGTATTGGAAGGTCTGCCGGAAGATGTCTTGCCCGCTTCGTTTGAGATTTTCATTAAGCCGGCTTATCGGGACGGTCCGATCGTCGAAGCATTTGCCAACCGGCTGCGGAAAGAAAAAGGATTTACCACTGTCGAGTATCCCCAGGAATGGGTCGACAGGCTAAGTCTCATGGTCCTGGCGGTCCGATGGCTGATGTGGGCCCTCACTGCAATTCTTTTCGTCGCGGTCTTTTTCATTGTCCGGAGCACGGTGAGGTTAGCCATCTTGGCGCGAAAGGATGAAATCAAGGTCATGCGATGGATCGGGGCACCCGAACAACTCATTCAAGCTCCGTTTGTGGTCGAAGGTATGCTCCAAGGACTTATCGGCGCGGGCTTATCGGTCCTGGGGTTGTGGTTTTCGCTGCGTTTTCTTCGTGATCAAACACCAGCTTCAATCGGTCTTTTTGGAAGTTTGGACCGCCTGCAGTTTATCGATTGGGGAAGCATCGCTCTGATCCTTGCGATCGGATCCTTACTGGGAGCGTCGGGCAGTGTTTTCTCTCTGCGGAGATTCATGAGGACATGGCGAGGATAAGTCGACGTTTATCGGGTTGCCTACTCGCGGCTCTGTTTTTTTACGGGTTCCAGCTCGATGCCGCCAGCGTTAACAAAGACCTCGAAGGAGTCAAAAAGAAGATAGAAAGAGAACGGCAGGGAATCAACCAAGTACGAAGAAAAGAAAGCTCAGCTCTGCAGGCCCTGGGCAAGATCGAAAGAGATCTGGAAAAGAAAAACAAGGACCTGAACACGGCGAACTCTAAGCTTGCTGTAATCCTCAGTGAAATGCAGCAAAAAGAGATCGAGGCGCAGCGGCTTAGATTATCACTGGATCAGAGACGGGAGCTGCTGGTGAAACGGGCCGCTGCGCTTTATCGCTGGCACCGTGGCGGCGGTCCTTTCATTTTTCTTAGCGGCGATATTTCGCCGGGAGTTTTGCTGCAGCGTAAGCGTTATTTGGAAGCAACAGTTTTCTTCGATCGCGAGCTGGTAAAGAAATTGAACGACGAGACTACCTATCAAGAAAGTATCAAAAGAGAACTGGGACACAAGAAGGAGGAACTAGACGAGCAAAGACGGCTCCTCGCCAAGGTCCAGGACTCAGTCCGCAAGGATGCAGAAAAGAAGAAGCAGCTTCTTGCAAGTCTCCGCCAAGAGAAAGAGAGTCGCGTTGGAGCCCTCAAGGAGCTAGAGCAAGCTGCACTTCGTCTCCAGAAGATGATGGATGAAATGTCCCGACGAAATGTTGGAAAATCGTCAGAACTTCCCGCCGGCGCCGGGCTTGAGGCGATGAAAGGAAAACTCGATTGGCCGGTTCGAGGCGAAATAACCGGCGGTTTCGGCAAAATTAGACATCCAGAATTTTCCGCCGAAGTGTTTCGCAAAGGAATTGATATCGAAGCCCCAGTCGGTGAGGAAATTAAAGCAGTAGAGAGGGGCAAAGTCGTTTTCGCGGAGCGCTTTTCGGGTTATGGCAGAATGGTGATCGTTGACCATGGAGAGCGTTACTTCAGTGTTTACGCGCATCTATCTGAAATTCTTAAGAAAATAGGAGACCAGGTAAAGCGGGGAGAAACCCTCGGGCGGGTTGGCGACAGTGATTCCCTGGCGGGCGCTAGACTTTACTTCGAGATGCGTAAGGATGGCAAGTCCATTGACCCCTTGCCATGGTTCCGAAAATAATAGATATTTTCAAAGTGCTAGGATAGAATAAGCAACGTTCATGTTGCGACTTCGGCGAGGAGACAAACTATGCGAATGGTAGCAAAGCGCGGGTTCCCGGTCGTCCTGCTGCTCGTTGGGATGGCCCTCGGATTTTTTCTAGCGGCTCAGTGGGTGCCGAGTGTTTCGGCAGTGCCTCGACAGGATTATGAAAGTCTGGAGGCGTTTACCAATATACTCTCCATCGTTAAGAAGAACTATGTGGAGGACGTGGAGACCAAGAACCTAGTCAACGGAGCGATCAACGGAATGCTGAGCTCTCTTGATCCGCACAGCGCTTATCTCACGCCTGAACTCTACAAAGAACTGCAGATGGATACACAGGGGCGCTTCGGTGGCCTCGGAATTGAAATCACGGTCAAAGGCGGAATTCTCACGGTTGTCTCGCCCATTGAAGACACGCCTGCCGCTAAAGCCGGCGTGAAGCCGGGAGATCAGATCTTCAAGATCGAAGATGAATTCACCAAGGACATGACCCTGGTTGATGCGGTGAAGAAGATGCGCGGACCGAAGGGAACCAAGATCACTATCTCCATAAAGCGAGAAGGCGTGCCGGAACTGATCGATTTTACTTTGATGCGCGATACCATTCGTGTCCAGAGTGTGCGCAGCCGAAATTTGGAAGAAGGCTACGGCTATATTCGGCTCGCGCAGTTTCAGGAACGAAGTGATCGTGATGTCCAAAAGGCTCTTGAAAAAATGGCCGCGGAAAAAGGTGGTATAAAGGGATTAGTTTTGGACCTAAGAAACGACCCGGGTGGTTTGTTGACCCAAGCAGTTCGGATTTCGGATCTATTCCTCGATTCGGGTTTGATTGTTTACACCGAAGGTCGCATCGAGTCTCAAAAGCAGAAATATTTCGCTCAGAAAGACGGTTCGTGGATGGATTTCCCCATGGTGGTTTTGGTGAACGGGGGAAGTGCCAGTGCCTCCGAGATTGTCGCGGGCGCGCTACAGGATCACAAACGCGCGGTTGTCTTGGGGACGAAAACTTTCGGCAAGGGCTCGGTGCAAACCATTTTACCGTTGGATGATAATTCCGCGTTGCGCCTGACGACCGCCCGTTACTTTACGCCCAAAGGCCGCTCGATTCAGGCAATGGGAATCGTTCCGGACATTATCGTCGAGGCGACGCCCCCGCAGGAAGCAAAAGCCGACGAAAAGCGGCGGCCGGGCTTGCGGGAGGAGAACTTGCCGGGTCATCTCCAGAATCAACAAAATCAACAACAGACTCCCAATTCGCAACAGGAGCAGGGGGACAAGGAGAGAGAAAAACAGATACCTTCCTCGGGGCCGACGGGTGATGACAGCATTGACAACGACGCGCAGTTAAAGCGGGCTTTGGACTTGTTGAAGAGCTGGGACGTCTTTAAGCAAGTGATGCAAAAGAAGGCCGCCTAAACCGGATTGCGACATTTAAACTGTTCAAGAAATTTCTCCATTAGCCCTCCATCCGGAGGGCTAATTTTTTGCGGGTAATCTTCTTAACGCCCTGGAACGCAGCAAGGAGGCGACTCTACCACGCTGCTTGACCGCGCTCGGAATTCGCCACGTGGGTGAAGCCACAGCCAAGCTACTGGCCGAACACTTCGGCGACCTAGCGTCGATCATGGAAGCGTCCGAAGAGCAATACATTCCCCAGCCGGAGCTGGAGTCTAATGAAAAAAGCGCCGGATGACCTACCTTTGTTCGCCCGACAAGCTCCACGATTTTTCACCATCAGTGAGCTCAACCAAATCATCAAGGGGACCCTGGAGCAGGAATTGGGGGGATTATGGGTTGTGGGTGAGGTCTCTAATTTTCGTGTCCCCCCTTCCGGCCATTATTACTTCACACTCAAAGATGACAAGAGTCAGATCTCGGCAGTAATGTTTCGACGCCAAGGCGTTGGTCTTTCTTTCACCCCGGAAAACGGTATGGAGGTTCTGTGCTTTGGCAAAGTCAGTCTCTACCCAGTGCGTGGAGATTTGCAACTTTACGTTGAAAGGCTGGAGCCAAGGGGGCAAGGAGCCCTCTATTTGGCCTTCGAGCAGCTGAAAAAAAAGTTGTTCGCCGAGGGACTATTCGCAGAAGATCGCAAACGGGCGTTGCCGTTCCTGCCGGTCTCGATCGGCATTGTCACGTCCGAAAAAGGTGCCGCTCTGAGGGACATGCTGCGCATCCTCGGCGACCGCTATCCTGATCGCCGAATCGTTGTGTGGCCGGTGAAAGTTCAGGGCGAAAGAGCGGCCGAAGAAATTGCTAAAGGGATCACCGAGCTCGGTCGATCAGGCGAAGTGGAGGTCATGATCGTTGGCCGCGGTGGCGGCTCCTTGGAAGACCTTTGGGCCTTCAACGAGGAGATCGTGGCGCGAAGCATCGCCGCATCGCCGGTGCCGGTGATCTCTGCGGTGGGCCACGAAATAGATTTTACTATTGCTGACTTCGTCGCGGATTTGCGGGCACCCACGCCAAGCGCTGCCGCCGAGATTGCGATTCCGAGAAAGTCTGAATTGGTAGAACAGGTGATGGATTTGGAAGAGCAGCTGGTGAGATGTATGTGGCGGAAATTGGAGTTGGCAAAGGAAAACTGGCGTGGATTCGTCAAGAGGCTAGCTGATCCCGATAGGAAGTTGCGTGAAATGCAACAGCGCGTGGATGAATTGTCCGTTGACCTCTTGCGCCGTTTTCGAGACCGCCTGCGCCAAGTCAAAGAGCGGTTGGTCCAAGACGGCGGACGGCTGGACGCGTTAAGTCCTTTGGCGGTTTTGGATCGTGGTTACAGCATCACTCACAAGATACCTGAGGAAAAACTCGTCAAAGATGCGGCCGTTTTGGACATCGGCGATTTTCTTCGCGTTATATTTGCGAAGGGCAAAGCGACCTGCCGAGTGGAACGAAAGGAATGAGATGAAACTTGCGCGCATCCTGGTGATTGCCATGGCCCTGCTGTCTTTGTTGGATGGCTACTGCTTCGGCCGTCCGGCAGCGAAAGCCTCGGGAACCAGGGCCACTGAAATCTTTCAAGGTGACATCGTAGAGTTGAGGATTCCTGGCATAGGCTTGAGTTCCGTCGAGGGGCGTATGGGAAAGGCGATGGTCCCTTTCTTTCCGAATGGAAGCGGTGATTACACAGCATTTGCCGGAGTGGATCTTGAAGCCAAGCCTGGTTTAGTCGCGGTTATCGTCAAAGGTACGACAACGACGGGGATACAACGCGACAGCCAAATATCGCTGCTGATCAAACCCAAGGCATTTAAAAGGGAATCGTTTTCGGTTGCCCCGGAATTCGACCAGTTGAGCCCAGAGGTACTGGAAAGAATTCGGAAGGACCAAGACGAATTTGCGCGCGCCTTTATGACATCCGCGCCAGATCGGTTGTGGAGAGGGCCCTTTGTTCTTCCGGTATCCAGCGAAGTGAGCTCCCCCTTTGGTTATCGTCGCGTCATCAATGGCGCGCCCCGCGCGCCGCATACCGGAGTTGATTTAAGAGCGACGCTAGGCTCAGAAGTGGTTGCCGCCAACCACGGCCGAGTCGTACTGCTCGGGGATTTTTTCTTCAGCGGGAATAGCTTGGTGCTAGACCACGGGGCTGGACTTTACACCATGTATTTCCATCTCTCGGCGTTCAAAGTTGAAATGGGAGCCGCAGTACGCAAAGGGGATGTGATCGCTTTATCGGGGATGACTGGGCGAGTAACGGGGCCACACCTCCATTGGGGTGCCCGGATCAATGGCGCGCGTGTTGACCCGTTTGAATTGGTCAATAAGCTGGGCAATGCTCAGGGCCGACTTGAAACCGACCCGACCGTCGATGGAGCGAAGTGATAGCATGGCCAACAAAGATCAGTCGGACAAGAAATTCGAGTCGGCTTTGAAAGAGCTGGAAGGAGTCGTCGAGCAATTGGAATCGGGGGATCTTTCGCTGGAAGACGCGCTGGCGGCGTTTGAAAAGGGAGTCGGCTTGGTCAAGTACTGTAATCAGAAATTGAGTGAAGTAGAAAGAAAAGTTGAGATTTTGCTGAAGGACAAAGAGGGCAGACTGCAACTCAAACTATTGGATTCTCTGGCCGGTGATGAGGAGAAGGACGAATAGATGAGCGATAGAAACATCATCGTAACAGCTTATGTATGAATGACTATTCATGATTGACTACTAGCTCACAAATCTTTCACCTCCTGCAGCGAATGTCCTGGCGCCCAGTTGCATAGTGGGCTTGTTATTCGATCAAAGAAAGTCATGGACAAAGATTGCAGGCCCAGGGACTCTATTGGCTTGCGGTCTCGGATCTGTCCAACGACTCAAAAATTCCTCCGGCGCGTCGTACATAGACTCGGCCGCGCCATACCTGACGACGCCGGAGAGTACTCGTGATCAGTCGTAGGGCTACTGGAAGGTCGAGCAGCGGCGAAAACCAGTATGTCCATGGTCTCCATTCGTATGCCCTGGCCACGCCTATTAAGGCGCCGAGACGAGTGACAGTTAGTGCTAAGTTGACGCCGACGATCCAACCCGAGGCGCCCATTGCATAGAGGCCAAACAGCAGGGGCAATGGCAACGATTGAACCAACAAAACCTCCAACAGACCGGTAGCTTCATGCCAGCCGAAGTACCGATCACGGGTGGATAGCGATCTTGGCCAGTTGCGCCAAGTCTCACCATAGCCCTGGTACATTCCCGTCTTAACGAGTCCGTCGCTTTCGTAGAAACCGGTGGCTTCGCCGCATTCAGCAAGGCGTCGAGCCATCGTGAAATCTTCGCACAAGGATAGTTGAGCCGCGCGGAATGAATCGGTTCTTAGCAAGGTGTCGCGCAGACTCATGAAGCACTGGCCGTTCGCTTGAACCTGATGTCGGTTGCGTGTGGCTTTTCCCGGTATGCCGAAGCGATACACCAGGGTCGTTAAAAGACTCGGGTGGAGGAGGCCCTCCGCCAGACTGGAAAGTTGTTGGTGGGTCGCAACCGAGAAAGTTGAAATTCCGGTTCGTTCGGCATGGGCCAGCAAGGAAGGCGTCAGCAGAGACGAGCAGCGTACATCCGCATCGATAAAAAGAACCCAATGTGACCGTGGATCGGTGTTTTTCAACCCCACGTATAGGCCCCACGTTTTTCCGGCCCAGTTGTAGGGAACGGGACTGGCGACGATCAACCGTACGCGCCGGTCCTGTAATCGGTAGCTCTCAACGATGGCTTGGGTGCCGTCATTGGAACCGCCGTCTACTACCAGTATTTCTGCCACTGCGTCTGATTGAGTAACGAGACTATCAAGACAAGCCTTGATTCTTGCGGTCTCGTTGAGGACCGGCAAGATGATGCTTACGCGCTCGGATGGCCGCGCTGTAGCGACCTCAATCCTTACCCCGCCTACGCTGCGAAATAGACGCAATATGACGTGAACACCAAGGATGATCTGCAGCGTGCCTAGAAACCAAAGGAACATATCGGCTTTCTCTTACGTTGAGTGGGCTAAACGAATTCAGCTTGCCGATAAGCGATTTCTTTCCAGCAGCGCGATTCGCTCAATGTAAGCCTTGCTGTTAAATGTCCGTGACGTGCTTTCATAGGACATGTAACGGACTTTACCGTACACCGGTCGCTCCGGTCCCCAGGGACGATCGTGCTTTCCAACAATCGCCCAGGCGATGCCGGCGTAGCCATTGGGATCACGACCATCGAGTTCGTAGCGATCGTTGAGTCGCACGGCAATGTCGTAAGCGACTGCGGGAGACGGACTCCATTCGAGGATCTTCTTGGCCCAATACATTCGTAGATAACCGTGCATCCAACCGGTGAGCACCATTTGCTTTTGAGCGGCGTTCCACAAGGGATCATGAGTTTCCGCGTTCTGTAACTGGTTCTCCGTATAGAGAAAACGCCGCTTGTCTTCGGTGTGTTTACTGAGCGTGACTTCCGCCCAGGCTTCGCAGGAGTCCAAGTTTTCATAGTTCGAGTTATAGCGGACAAAGTTGACCGCGAGTTCTCTGCGCACGATCAATTCCTCAAGAAACGCCGTACGGTCTTGAAGGGGAGCATTGGCCTTTTTAACGGCCATGGCGACGGTGTGGGGCGCGATGTGTCCAAAGTGAAGGTACGGCGAAAGTTGACTTGTGCCATCGAGGTCGGGCTTGTTTCGCCACGTGGCATAGCCGGTAAGTCGAAATTGCAGAAACTCTTTGAGTCGTCGACGTGCCTCCATTGCCCCGCCTATGAAAGCGGAGACGGGTTGGACGGAACGATCGATGGGCAACTTTTGCAATAGTGAACCGCCAATCAAGGAGAATGCCTTCTGCCATGCGACTTTCGCGATTGGATTGTGGACGGGTTTTAAAAATTCGTCCAACAGTGCATGGATTTTCGGCCGTAGGGTTCTCGCTGCGTATTGCTCTTTGCCGATGAGTTTCGTGGGCACGATCACGTCCGAGTCGACGCTCCAGAAAGGGGCGCTAATCTCTGCAGCCGCCTTCCCCTGGACGCGCTCCGACCCGCGTAAGGGATTTTCATCCGCGACAACGAGGCAGGGTTGAACTTCGGAACAAATCTTTAGAATGTCGTGCTCCGGATGGCTCCGTAACACAAAACCGACATTTCGTTTCCGTAATTCTTGAGTTAAATCGTCCAGCCCTTGCGCCAAGAATGTGTAGTGTCTGAGATTAGCATGGTGGGCGTTGGGGGTCAGACCGAAAAAAACCAGCACGGGTTTTTTAAGCACATTGCCGGCTTGTATGGCGACATTGAGCGCGGGATTGTCACGGCCTCTCTGCGAGCGGCGCATCCAGTAGAGAATGCATTTCGCCTCCGCGTTTAATCCTGCTTTCCTAATCCGCACACGCGGATCATCGGCGATCCGTTCGAGTGAGTCCGTGAAATCCATCGTTGATGCGCCTTTTAGACTAAAATTATCGTCCCTCGTGCTCGATGGGCTGCAACTTTTTTGGATTGAAGATATGCTCCAGGTCTGCGCGCCGATAGTGGAAAATTCTGTCGAGATCCGGCGCAACAAATAATTTTTGAACCAGCTTTCCTCCTGGTACTGCATAGACCACATTATCGCCCGCAATGGTTCCTCCTTCGCGCTCGGAGAAGGTGTGTTCATGAACCCACAATCGGTAGGGGCCTCGGGTTTGTTGGTCAACGAAACGTGTGGGTGGCTCCCAAATTATGATCTCGCTCTGCCAACGAATCTGCAGGCCTCGAATGCGTAGTCGATAGTCGATCCGTGTTCCGCGATCGACGGCGAGTTCAATTGGGCTCAGGATCTCAAAATGGAGCCATGGAGGAGTAATTCTTTCAAGATTCTTCGGATCGGAAAAGAAACCAAAAATCCGCTGCCGAGGCTGCGGGAGCCAAAGACTGGTTTGTAGTTGGTAAGTTCTCATTAGAATTCGCGCTGGCTCGGAGGTCGGTGAATTCTAGACATGATTGAGCTGCCAGAGCTCTTTTGGGCTCGGTTGTAGATAAACCTGTCTTTGCAGGTAGCCCACATCGTACTTGTTGACATAATGCTGAATTAGGGTCAGTGGGACGACAAGCGGCACAAGATTACGCCGAAAATCGATGATGTGTCCTATTAGCTCTTCCCGCTCGGCAGGGGAAAGCTCGTTGGAAAAGTAGCCCGTCATGTGGTTCAAGACATTACAATGCTTTTTCACCGTGGCATAAATGGCGAGCGCCTCCATAAAAAGATGGCCGTATTCTTGATACGCGCCGGCGACGGGCAAGTGCTTAACCTTGGCAACGATTCGCCCCAACTTTCTATAATGTCGCTCGCTATGCGCAAGGAGAAGAAATTTGTGGCGGGTGTGAAAATCGACTAACGACGAGATCGACCTACGGCCACGTGCCAGTCGTTGCCAGCGATGATAAGCAAACACGCGCTCGACGAAATTTTCCTGTAGAGCCCGGTCATTTAACCGGCCCTCCTCTTCCACCGGCAGCAACGGCAGCGTGCTCATGACGGCTGCGGCGAAGAGCCCACGGCCGTGCCGGGTCGGCACACCCTTAGTATTGTAAACCCTTACTCTTTCTACTCCGCAACTAGGAGAGTTCTTCTTGAAAATGTAACCGGCTAGATCGAGTCCCATAAGAGCTTGCGCTCGCTTAGCGGCAAAAGCATTGAACTCCGGAGTCCAGTCTTTGCCGGACCGCTCGGCGATCATTCTCGGTTTCACCGGATCCCCAACCAGACGAACAGCCTCGCGGGGAATTCCCATTCCAATCTCAACCTCGGGACAGACCGGTACCCAATCAATGTGATTGCCGAAGGTCTTGATGAGGAAGCGATCCTTTTTGTTCCCGCCGTCATAGCGGACTTTTTCACCCAATAAACAAGCGCTGATCCCGAGCCGCGGTTTCGGGCTAAAAAATTCTTCTTCCATGGTGTTTACTATTTATTACATTTTTGGTATAGAGTCAAATTAAGTTGACCAAGCAAATTAACCGGCATTTTGGGAGGCAATCATGAATCTCGTGATAACTGGAGCTTCGGGCTTTATTGGATCGCAACTCGTTGAGCGTCTCGCGGCATCGCACGATCTTAAGCTTCTGACGCGGCAGCGGCCGAACAAAGTGGGTCTCGCTAGGATGCAATGGATCGTCTGGGAGCCGGGCGGCTCGGGAGAATGGGAAAAGTCTATTGAGGGCGCGGACGGAATCATCAATCTCGCGGGGGAGCCGATTGCAAACAAACGATGGTCAACAGAGCAAAAGGAAAGAATTCGATTCAGTCGAGTGAACACGACGCGTGGCCTAGTTAGAGCGATTGCCAAAGCGAAAGATAAACCCAAGTTTTTAGTCAGTGGTTCGGCGGTGGGTTACTACGGACCGCGGGGCGACGAGCTCTTAACCGAAAGTAGTCCCGTTGGCGCGGGGTTTTTAGCTGACGTGTGCCGCGAATGGGAAGACGAGGCCAAGCAAGCCCAAAGTCATGGTGTCAGGGTGGCGCTGTTAAGAACCGGTATTGTGTTGGGAAAAGGCGCGGGGGCATTAGCGAAGATGGTCAAACCATTCAAGTTGTTTGCGGGTGGCTCCCTCGGGTCGGGTAAACAATGGATGCCGTGGATTCATGTGGATGACGAAGTCGGATTGATTCGGTTCTTGATAGACAAAGAAGATGCCGCCGGCGCCTTCAATGCCACAGCGCCCAATCCGGCAACGATGGAGGAATTTTGTAGTGCGCTAGCCAGTGTATTGAATCGACCTTCTTGGGCGCCGGTGCCAGCTTCGGTGTTGACCCTTGTTCTGGGTGAAATGGCCGAGATGCTTTTGACCGGTCAAAGGGCGGTGCCCAAAGCCGCGCAGGACTTGGGGTACAGTTTTCGCTATTCGAATGTGTTGGAAGCCCTTAAGTCGCTCCGGCTCTGAGGCAAAATGGGAAATTCTCAGGTCCATATTTCTCAATGGTGAGTCAATTTAATCGACTAACGACTGAGCGATGGCTCGCAAAAAAAATATACTTGACATGGACTCATACCAACAGCGCTATTTACAAGCTCTGTTGGACGGCGACCGTGACGACGCAAGCTCGATCGTTAGCGAGTTGATTCCCAAACGCGCGCGGGTTGCCGATATTTATCTCCAGATCTTAGCTCCGGCGATGTTTCAAATCGGTGAATTGTGGTGCGATGGCAAAGTCAATGTCGCTCAAGAACACCTTGCAACACAGATAACCTTGGAGCAAATGGACAAGCTTCGGCTGATACAAAGCATCCCGCGTTCCTTGTCCTATCGCGTGATGGTTTGTTGTGTCGAAGGGGAGCAGCACTTTATCGCAGCCAAAATGGCGGCAGATCTCTTCCAAATGGAAGGCTGGCAGGTGGACTATCTGGGACCAAACGTTCCAACCGCCGCGCTGATCGAAATTGTCAGTGCCCGCCGCCCCAATTTGCTGGCGTTGTCCATCACCATGGAAGCCAATCTCCGGCGGACTCAGACGTTAGTCAAGAAGATCAGGAAACTTCCTGCTGCGCCTTACATTATTGTCGGCGGCAGGGCGGCAGTTGGTGTTAACTCCGGGAGGAATAAGTTTCCAGGGATAGAGACGGCGACAACTGTCATCGAGGGTGTAAGGCTCGCAAAAAAAATTTTGCTGCCTGACAGACCGAAAGCGATTCTCGCAGACTATCTCCAAGAATTGGGTCGCCGTGTTCGCGATCTACGTCGGCAAGCCGGTTGGACGCAGGAACAACTTGCCAAAGTCACGCGCCTGACGCGGGCATACATCGTGGCGGTCGAGGGTGGGAAACAGAATGTTTCCATGGACGTCGTGATTAGGGTTGCCAACGGGCTAGGGGTAGCACCGGACCAGTTACTCACAACGGAGGAGCTACCGCTGACCGCACTGGACAAGAAGCCGGACTAAAAGATTACAGGTTTTGATGGAGGAAGACCATGTTAACTCAGATGAATTCGATGACCGCAGCGACTGCCCGCAGTCCACATGCAGTGATCGGCCTTGAGCATGGGGCGAACGGCTACGTTACTGAAGAAGAGAAATTAAATGACCTCTTAGGTCTTAGTAGCGGCGCCGCGGTCGACGATATCATCAAAGTTTCGCTGCTGACTCCGGTCAAATATGTGACATCGAATCACGGCAAGCGCATCAGAGGGAAACTGGTGACCCTAAGTTACCGGCTGCTAGGCGAAGGCAGCACGCCTTCGCATGCTGAGCCCGTACAGTGTGGGATCTGCGCTGAGGTTGTGGAATTGATTCATGCGGGGTCTTTAGTCGTTGACGATATCGAAGACGGGAGCATGATTCGCCGGGGCAAGCCCGCCCTGCATATCCGTTACGGTCTCCCCACCGCGTTAAACGCTGGCAATTGGCTTTACTTCTGGCCCTTTCAATTGATCAAGGCTCTGGAATTGCCAAATCGAACGGCCTTGTCGGTCTATGAGGACTATCATCGAACTCTTTTGAGAGCTCATGTCGGCCAAGCGATGGATTTAGGCAGTGGCGTTGACAGGCTGCCCCAAAGTCGTGTGCCTGAAGTTTGCCTTGCGACCATGGAGCTCAAGACCGGCGCTTTGATGGGCTTCGCAATGGTGTTGGGTGCAGCGACCGCCGGGGCAACGGATGCGGTGACTTCCCTGGTGGATGAATTTGGGCGCAACCTTGGAATCGCGCTGCAGATGTTTGACGACTTGGGTAATGTGTTGGGCATTCGCGAGCCCGCCAAGAAGTATGAGGATCTCATGCTACGACGGCCCTCTTGGGCTTGGGGGTGCGCCGCAAGAACGAGCTCCCCACAGCATTATCAACAGTTTGTAGCCGCTGCGGAAAAGTTGCCGGACACCGGCGAACTCGAGGATTGGATTGACAATCATCGCCTCATTCAGCGCATGCGGGACAGTGCGCGTCATCGGCTTGAATGCACCTTCAGTCATTTGAAGATCGGACTTGAATCAAGGCATGTGCGATGGTCGGTGAGAGTCCTGGATGAAATCCGCGAACTGGGAAAGGAAATAGCATTGGCCTATGACTAGATTGAACGCAGCGGTTATTGGCAGCGGTTTCGGTGGTCTCTCGGCGGCGATTCGCCTCCAGGCGGCCGGTTGTAGGATCGTGATCTTCGAAAAACACGACCTGGCCGGCGGCCGGGCTTACGTTTACCACGATCAAGGATTCACTTTCGATGCGGGTCCGACAGTCATTACCGCTCCCGATTGTTTGCGCGAGCTTTTCAGCCTGGCCGGCAAATCCATGGAGGATTACGTGGAATTGTTGCCGGTGAATCCGTTCTATCGGCTCTTTTGGCAGGATGGCTACCAGTTTGACTATTCCGCCGATATTGGCTCGCTTGAAAATCAAATCCGGCAGAAATCGCCTGTTGACCTTGAGGGTTATCGACAGTTTTTGGCCTACTCGGAGAAAGTATTTCACGAAGGCTATGAGCAGCTGGTCCATGTGCCGTTTCTCAGTCTTTGGAGCATGTTTTCCGTTGCGCCACAGTTGATTCAACTGCAGGCTTTTCGCTCGGTCTACAGTATGGTCTCGAAGTATATCCGGGATGAGCATCTCAGGCAGTTGTTTAGTTTTCATTCGCTTCTCGTAGGCGGTAATCCCTTCACCACGACGTCGATCTACACTCTCATTCACTGTCTCGAGCGGAAGTGGGGTGTCTTCTTTCCGAAAGGGGGAACCGGAGCGCTGGTTCGAGCGCTAGTCCAATTGTTCCTCGAGCTCGGGGGGGAGATCCGATTCAACTCGGAAGTGACCGAGATTATGACAGGACAAAGTCGGGTTACCGGCGTCGTCACCCAAAAGGGTCGAAAAGAAGACTTTGATGTCGTCATCAGCAACGCCGATGTTTTTCACACATATGACGTACTTTTGAAACGCGAACCGCGTGCCGAGGTTATGCGCAAGAAAGTCAGCTCCATGAATTACAGCATGTCTTTGTTTCTGATCTATTTCGGCACAAATCGGAAATACTCTAACCTCCGGCACCACAACATAATCTTCGGAACCAGGTACCGGGAGCTATTGAGCGATATTTTTGAGCGGGGTCGATTGGCGGATGATTTTTCGCTTTATCTTCATGCCCCGACCCTTTCAGATCCATCACTCGCTCCTAAGGGTTGCCAGACGTTCTATGTGCTTTCGCCTGTGTCTCACCTGGGAAAACTGGCGGTGGATTGGAAATCTGAAGGCCCCCGGTATGCGGAAAAAATTCTCGCCTATCTGGAAAAGCACTACATGCCGGATCTGGGCCGTTCGATTATCGTCCGACGGCTATTTACTCCTGAAGATTTTAGAACGGAGCTAAACTCTCGTTTCGGCTCCGCCTTTTCTCTCGAACCGAGGTTGCTGCAGAGCGCTTATTTTCGGGTCCACAACCGAGATCGGAAGATTCGTGGCCTTTATTTTGTCGGTGCCGGCACTCATCCAGGAGCAGGCATCCCCGGAGTGGTCAACTCAGCCAAGGCGACGGCGAACTTGATTCTCCATGACTTGAAATCTCTGTTGGCGCCGGAAGAGGGACGCGTTAGCGATGTCTCCTATGCGTGAAGGAATGTCCCCCGAGGTTAGAGCGGCGCTGGAACGGTGCTGCTGGATGATCAGAAAGGGCTCGAAGAGTTTTTCGCTAGCCGCCAAATTGTTTGATTCGGACACCCGGGACGCGGCTTGCTTCCTGTATGGTTGGTGTCGTTACTGCGATGATCAGATCGATGACGGCGGAAAGACGGAGAATCAAGAGGAACTGACGAAACGGGTCAAGACGCTCAAGAAGAATACAAACTCCGCTTTCTCCTTTGCCCAACAGCGAGAACCCGTATTTGTCGCACTGCAACACATTGTCCACCGCTACGGGATTCCAGCGCACTACGCCCTGGAACTGATTGAGGGCATGGCCATGGATGCGCGCGGCACTTGTTACAACAGTTTGAAGGAACTGCTGCTCTATTGCTACCGGGTGGCAGGCACTGTGGGACTTATGATGTCCCACGTCATGGGCCTGCGCGACGAAAGCGCGCTCAAACACGCGGCTGATCTGGGCATTGCGATGCAGCTCACCAATATCGCGCGGGACATCACGGAGGACGCTGCTACTGGAAGGATTTATCTGCCACTGAGTTGGTTACAGGAGGCTCAAATTCCAACTAAGGAAATTGCCGCCCCCGAGTACCGTGAAAAGTTAGCGATGTTGTCTCTGCGTTTGCTCCGAGAAGCCGACCATTACTATCGCTCCGGTGATACTGGTTTGTGGTACCTTTCGTTTCGCTCGGCCTGTGCGGTCTCAGCGGCGCGGCAGGTTTACTCAGAAATCGGCTCTTTGTTGCTCAGGAAAGGAACCCGTGCATGGGATCAACGGACTTATGTCACGGGGTCGCTCAAGCTATGGGTGGTTATGCGCGGTGTGCTGAGTTTGCTCAGGTCCGTTCCTGGGCGTTTGGTGAGACCGTGGTCTCCGGCGCCCTTACGCATCGTGTGGAAGTATTCAAATGTGCAGTGATTAAAAAACATCAATCGATGGAGGCAATATGCAGCTTATTCCTTGGATATTCCTAATCGCACAGGCGGGAATCGTAGTTGCGAGTCTGCTGGGTTATGGAATCTTTACTTCGCGGCCCGATCTTTTAGTGCAGATTGATCCGCAAGCTCGGTTCTTCACTTGGGCATTTTATGGCTTTGCCGTTGGCAATATGCTCTTTGGTGGACTCGCGGTCGTGGCCGAGTCAATGTTACATGAACGCGGGCGGGCGATCGTAGCCTTTGTTGCTGTCTATATTATTAGTCTGACGAGCGAATTGCTCGGCACGACCTTTGGGATTCCTTTCGGCTCCTATTCCTATACAACCCTGCTAGGCCCTAAGTGGTTCGATCAGGTGCCTTTGCTCATCCCTTGGAGTTGGGTCACAATGACCTGGGCGGCCTGGATTATCGCGTGCCGCAGGACGCGTGGATTTCAGGCGGTGCTGTTGGGAGCATGCCTCTTAGTTGCCTGGGATCTATTGCTGGATCCAGCCATGAGCAGAGTAACCAGTTACTGGATTTGGGGCGAAGAAGGGAGCTACTACGGAATGCCGTGGACGAACTTGCTCGGTTGGGCGATTACCGGTTTTGTACTCGTGGCGATATTGCGTAAGCTTGCGCCTGAACCGAAAGGCGATGTACGATTCTCAATTTTGGTCTATTTCCTCAATATTCTTCTGCCCTTGGTATTCTGCATCTTGAACGGCTATTGGATTGCCGTCTGCGCAGGCCTTGGGGCCGTCGTGGCGGCCCTTTTGGTTTTCGGTTCCCGGAGGGCGTCTCGCCCACCTCAGGCTTCATCACCGGAACTGTATACTCAACCCCATACTTTATAGAGACTGGCCCCAATTGGACGGCTTGTCTCGATGAACGGTTTGTATTTGAAGATGAGATTCAGTCAATGCTACATTAGCGCCCACGTGCAAAAGGCTCGCAACGGAGATCACAGAGAGTTGTCGCCACTTTTGTTTGGGCGGCAGAATTACTGGTGCTCAGCTGTCGATTGGATTTTGCTCGATCGCATGATGTCGCAAACTTAGTAACATAGGAGATGAAACCTTAATATGACACGACTGTTGGATACTATCGATTCCCCGAAGGATCTCCGCCGGCTCAGCGTTGCAGAGCTCTCTACGCTAGCCACGGAGGTGAGAGAAGAAGTGATTTCTATCGTGTCGGAAGTGGGCGGGCACTTCGCATCGACACTCGGTGCGGTGGAGCTGACACTTGCCCTTCATTATGTCTTCGACACACCGGAAGATCGCATCGTTTGGGACACAGGACATCAAGCGTACGCCCATAAACTGATCTGTGGCCGGCGGACTCGGTTGTCTACCATTCGCCAGTTGGACGGCTTGAGCGGATTTTTGAGTCGTGAAGAGAGTGAATACGATGTCTTTGGCGCCGGCCATGCAGGCACTTCTATTTCGGCGGCGCTGGGTATGGTGGAAGCCAATTCGCTGGGAGGGCCACCGCGTAAAGTCGTTGCGGTTATTAGCGATGGCGGACTAAGTGCAGGTCTGACTTTTGAAGGTCTCAATCAGGCGGGCCATCTCGACAAAGATTTAATCGTTGTACTTAATGACAACGCCATTTTCATTGACCCTCGGGTCGGTGCGGTTTCATCCTTCCTGAGCAAGCAGTTCACGACGGATTTCGGCGTCCGGATTCAGAAGCAGCTCTCGAGCTGGCTCTTAAGTCTCCCGAGGGGGCAAGACCTTAAACACGCGGCGCGCAAATTGAAGGACTCCTTCCTAGGCTTGGTGACGCCGGGGTTTCTTTTCGAGAGCTTGGGCTTCCAGTACGTCGGTCCAATCGACGGTCACAATATCGCGGAAATGGTGACAACGTTGCAAAACGTCCAGAAAGTTGAAGGTCCAACCTTGGTGCATGTGCTGACGACCAAAGGTAAGGGCTACGCACCGGCGGAGAACGATCCGGTCAAGTATCATGCGGTGACTCCATTTCATGTACTTACCGGCAAGGCCAAGAAAGAGAAGGGTCCGATTCCCACCTATACGGATACTTTTGCTCAGGCTCTGATTCGTTTGGCGAAGGAAAACCCCAAGGTAGTGGGGATTACAGCAGCCATGGGCAGCGGTACTGGCATCGACAAGCTGTCGCGGGAGATTCCCGGTCGGAGTTACGATGTCGGAATCGCAGAGCAACACGCGGTGACATTTGCGGCTGGTATGGCGACTGAAGGATTCATCCCGGTGGTGGCCATCTATTCCACATTTTTGCAGCGGGGCTACGATCAGATCCTCCATGATGTTTGCTTGCAAAATTTGCACGTCGTTTTTGCCCTCGACCGGGGTGGCCTCGTGGGTGCGGACGGGCCCACTCATCATGGTGTCTTTGATTTCTCTTACATGCGATCGATCCCAAACATTGTGGTTATGGCCCCAAAGGATGAAAACGAGCTGCAACACATGCTGAAGACGGCCATTGAGCACAAGGGTCCCATTTCACTCCGTTATCCGCGCGGCGAAGGTTGGGGGATCTCGATGGACCCTCGAATGCACACGTTGCAAATCGGTAAAGCGGAGCTGCTGCGCGATGGTAGTGATGTGGTAATTGCTGCTATCGGCCAAACCGTCATTCCCGCTCTTAGGTCGGCCCAGGACTTGGCGGCGTTAGGCATGGATGCAGCGGTGGTGAACGCGCGCTTTGTGAAGCCTCTCGATAGAGAGCTCTTGCGCCGACTATTAGCACGCATACCCAACCTGATTACTGTCGAGGATCATTCAGTGGCTGGAGGTTTCGGCAGCGCCATTTTGGAATTCTTGGCTGATGAAGGAATCAGCGATGTTCGCGTGAAGCGCCTCGGCGTTCCGGATCGCTTCATCCCACACGGCACGCAAGATGAACTGAGAAAGATTTGCGGCTTCGACAAGGACGCCATTACGCAAGCGACATTGCAGATGCTTCGGCGCGGAAAGAAGAGAAACCGGGAGGGATGGGAAAGAGGGAGCGCCTAGACAAGATTCTGGTCGCGCGCCGATTAGTGGCTAGCCGCGAAGAAGGCCAGGCGAGAATCATAGCCGGCGATGTTTGGGTGAATGATCGGCCCGTTACAAAAGCAGGTACGCTCTTTGATGAGGGCGTTACCATCCGAATCAAATCTGTTTCACCTTACGTCAGCCGCGGCGGGACCAAGTTAGAAAAGGCACTGGATGAATTCTCAGTGGAGGTTGCTGGCAAGATCGTATTGGACGTGGGCGCATCCACGGGCGGTTTCACTCATTGTCTGCTCACACGTGGCGCAGTGAGGGTCTATGCCGTGGACGTTGGTTACGGTCAGCTCGATTGGAAATTAAGGAACGATCCTCGTGTTCTAGTCTTGGAAAAGAGAAACATCCGCTATCTGAACGTCTCGGATATACCCGGTCCCGCAGATCTTGCAACCATCGATGTTTCATTCATTTCCCTGCGGTTGGTTCTCCCGCAGGTTAAGACTCTTCTGCATGTCGGCGCCCAGGTGATCGCCCTGATCAAGCCTCAGTTTGAAGTGGGAAAAGGCAACGTGGGAAAGGGAGGAGTTGTCCGCTCGCACGAGGAGCATATGCGTGTGGTTAACGAGATTTCGGCTGCCGCCCGGGGGCTTGGCTATCATGTCGGCGGTGTGATCGAGTCGCCTCTACTTGGTCCAAAGGGCAATAAGGAGTTCTTCATACATCTCAAGTGCGCACAAGCACTCCAATAAAATGTTCCAGGACTTTTGAGAATTTTGCTGTGCCAACCAGCGAAGCTTTATGGTTGCCTTTGTCAAAGTAGCCCATCGAGGCGCCTCAGGCAATTTTCCAGAAAATACCCGCTTGGCTTTCGAGAAGGCCATCGAAGCCGGAGCCGACATGATCGAGATGGATTGTCAATTGACCAGCGATGGACATATCGTGGTGTTTCATGATGAGCGACTTAAACGGACGGCCGGTGTGAGTGGGACCGTCAGGAGCAGGTCTCTAGCGCAGCTCAAGCAACTCGACGTGGGGCAATGGAAGAAAAAATCGTTCAGAGGGGAACGGGTCTTGACGCTGGAAGAGGTCTTGTCGATTGTCGCAGGCAAAGTCGACCTTTGCCTCGACATCAAACAATTCCACGACTCTCAACCAGGGATCGAGATCAAAATCTTGTTTACTCTCAGTCATTACGACTATCTGGATCAGACGATTTTTTCTTCATTCAACTATCACTGCCTGGACCGTGTTCGGGAGTTTGCTCCGGAAGCGCGCATCGGGGTGATTTACGGTAAGGGCATTAGAGAGGATCCGTTTGGCGCCGCTGAACGGCTCGGTGCTACTTCGATTCACGTTCAAAAGGAAGTGGCTACTAGACCCTTTTTGCACAAGGCGTGGGAAGCCGGCCTCAACATTCATGTGTGGACGGTCAACAACGTTCATGACATCGAGAAATTCGCTGCTTTGGGAGTCCAGGGGATTGTTTCCGATTATCCGGAAAGGCTGTGCAAGCCAAAAACCTCGCACAAAATGAGATTCTGATCGGTTAACGAGTATCACATGAAAAGAGATCCACTCACGTGTTGGTGAGCGTCTTTTAACCTCGAATAACTCAGGCGCTGTCTCGCTGGTAGCGCTGTGCCAAAGATCTGCTCCACTCTGCAACTACTGAAGACCGGGTTAACTCGCTGTCGATGTCAAGCGCGCCGGAATTTCACTGCCAGCTGCGCACCTGCGCCCTTCCAACCCCTCATTTTTACTGTGAAATACTTGACTTGACACCCAAATGAGCTAGAATTAGCTACCGCGAAAAGGGGTCGGTTTGGATTGGGGGTGATGTGAGCTATGACTGGAGTTAGAGTCCGAGAAAACGAATCAATCGAGAGTGCCATTCGCCGTTTCAAAAAACTGTGCGAAAAGGCGGGCATACTCGCCGAGCTGCGTAAACGAGAGCACTACGAAAAGCCTAGCGTCAAAAGAAAGAAAAAAGCTATTGCAGCCAAGAAAAGAGCGATGAGGCGCGTACGTCATTCCTTCTAACTAACGTGGGTGAAGGAAGTGTCTGAAAGGGCTAACGAAAAAAGAGCAGAGGTGGCACTCAAGGTCGAAATCCAGGAGGCAATGAAAGCGGCCATGAAAAGTGGCGATCGCTTGGCGCTTTCGGCCTTGAGGCTGGTTCTTTCAGCGCTGCACAATGAGGAGATAAGGCTCCGCAGAGAGTTGACTATGGAGGAAATTCACCGAACCATAACAACGCTTTGTAAACAGCGAACTGAAGCCATAGAGCTCTTCAGAAAAGGCGGAAGGGCAGAGCTGGCCGAAAAGGAAGAGGCCGAGCTGAGGGTTCTCCAACAGTTTTTGCCCCAGCCTCTTAGTGAAAATGAAGTGCGCAACCTTATCAAAGTGTCCATTGTCGAAGTCGGAGCCAAAAATATTCAGGACTTAGGTAAGGTCATGAAGCAGCTGATGCCGAGAGTCAGTGGACGCGCAGACGGCAAGCGCGTCAATGAGTTGGCCAAGGAACTTCTCGGGGGATAAAGACGCAATAGCTATGCATGGGATACCCCCTCAAACGAACCGATCAGGCATCCGCCGTAAGGCGAAATGGCCATAGCCGGTGATAGCGCGCAGTTCAAAACCAATAGCCCAAATATCAGGACAAACAACGGTTACAGATGTCGGTCATACGTCAGACTGACGGCATGGGGTGGAATCTAGGCGGTGGTGTGGGATCTTTACGATCCTTGATTCAAGCTGTGAGCGATCTCCACATCAATGGTCGGCGCCGGTGAACTGGATTGACCTAATCCTCTTGGTTGTACTTTTTCTCTTTGGCCTGAGAGGCTATTTCAAGGGGCTGTTTCGAGAAACTTTTTCGCTCGGCGGTCTGATCATTGGTTTCATGGTTGCAGTTCGGTATGATGAAGCCGTGGCTGCTTGGGCAGGCTTCTACTGGAATGTGTCTTCTATCTTTCTCAAGGGTGTTGCCTTCGTCGTTATCTTCTTCTTTGTCTATTTTATCTTTGCGGTTGCCGGTTGGCTGCTTCATCGAGCCGCAAAAGTGCTCTTTCTACAGACCATCAATCGTTTGGGGGGGATCGCGATCGGTCTGGGTAAAGGCACAGCCATAGCGGCTTTGATCATCTTCTTTGTGACTTCAAGCGCATGGGTCCCTCGCTCCACCAGGGAGCGCGTTGAAGACTCCTACTTTGGTCCGCCGTTGTCCCAGTTGGCGGTGAAGCTCATTCGCGTCGGCAAGGAAAAACTATTGCCTGAAGAGAACAACCGGGCGCTTACTCAGCCCGCTCCGTGTTGTTCATAAATTGCTCTGATGATCAAACAGGACAAGATCACTGAGATTCGCGATCGCGCTTCCATCGTGGAAGTGATTTCGGACTATGTGACGTTGAAGAAGGCCGGTCGGAACTATCAGGGGTTGTGCCCTTTCCATGGCGAGAAAACTCCATCCTTTACGGTTAGTGAAGAGAAGGGGATTTTTCACTGCTTTGGTTGCCAAGCCGGAGGAAGTGTCTTTCATTTCCTCATGAAATACGATCAGCTTTCCTTTCCCGAAGCGGTGGAACGGGTAGCCAAGCGCTACGGCATCAAGATCGAGCCATCCGATGGTGCGAGGGAACCCGGCGAGAGCGGCGAACGTGAAGCGCTGTATCGCATCAATGAGCGCGCGGCGGCGAACTATCATCAGATCCTTTTGAGTCAGCCGGCCGGACGAAAAGCGCTAGACTATTTGAAATCTCGAAAAGTGAACGAGGAAACTGCCCAGCGATTTCTAATCGGCTATGCGCCTCAGACCGGGGCGGGTTTGCTCGACTTGCTGCGTCGAGAAAAACTCTCGGTCAAGGATGCAGTGCGATTGGGGTTAATCGGCCAGAGGAGTGGACAACAGTTCCATGAAAAGTTCTTTGCACGATTGATGTTCCCGATTATCAACGCGGGAGGAAAAATTGTCGGCTTCGGCGGACGCGTCCTCGACCAAGGCTTGCCTAAATATATCAACTCCATGGAAACACCGTTGTTCCGTAAGGGTTCGACGTTGTATGGCCTTTATCAGGCAAAAGAAGGAATTCGTCGAGTAGATCGTGTCGTTGTGGTGGAGGGGTATTTGGACGTCATGGCACTCCATCAGTTTGGTGTCGGCTATGCTGTGGCGACCCTAGGAACAGCTTTGACGTCGGATCACATCCGGGTCCTGGGACGGTATACCCGGAACATTGTGGCGCTGTTTGATGGCGATGACGCCGGTCGCAAGGCGGCGGCGAGGAGTTTTGAAATCTTTATCGAAACTGGCCTGTTGGGTCGGGCAGCGTTTTTGCCGAAGGGTGAAGATCCTGATACTTTTATCCATGGCCATGGTCCGGCGGCTTTGGAAAAAATCCTCGACGAAGCAGTACCGTTGGCAGACTACTATTTTTCATCGCTCAAGCAACGATTCGGAATGAGCTTGGAAGGAAAAAGCCAGATTGCCAGTGAAGTGAGTCGGCTGCTGACCAAAGTCAGCAATCCCGTTGATATGGATTTGCTAGTGCGGCGTGCCGTGGACACCTTGGGAGTACGAGAGGAAGTCTTGCGCCGGCCGATCGTGTCCCCGGGTTACTCGCTAGAGTCTAAAAGGCCTCCCAAAGCCTTGCCTGCGACTGTCTCCCCGATTCGGGATGATATCGCGGAGCGCTCGTTAGTGAGCTTGATGCTGCGTTTCCCTGCCGTTTTGCGCACGGTGGAGAACGAACCCGACGCTCGACAATGGCTCAGCTCAAAGTGGCAAACAGTGGTTGATTTGATGCTTGCCGAGTGGCAAGAACGAGGACAGGTGGATGTTTTTCGACTCGCTCAGCGGGTCGATCCCGATCAAGCGCCGGAAATTACTGCGTTGGCGTTAGAAGGAGAGAGCATCCTTGAAGCGGAATGTGACAAGATGGCAGCGGATTGCCTGTCGGATCTTTGTCGCAAGTACCTAAGGACCGTTAAACGAAATCTGAGAGTTGAAATGCGTGCCGCCGAAGAGCGGAAAGATGAGCAAGCGAAGAGAGAAAGGATACTAGAATGGCAAGACGTCGTACAAAAAGAGCGCCAGCTAGAACACCGAAGGCTCGAGGCGAAAACGACCATCCGATAGCGACAGAAAAATTGGCCTCCGAACGCTCCGGGCAGCCGGTGGAAAAGAAGAACATGAAGGAGGTCAAAAAGCTCATCGATTTGGGCAAGGAAAAGGGCTATCTGACCTATGACGACGTCAACGATATGCTGCCCGCGGAAGTGGTTTCGCCGGATCAGATTGACGATGTCATGTCCATCTTTGGCGAGATGGACATCGAAGTCGTCGATGCTAATCAGCGGGTGTCGTTGGGAGGCGCCGGCGAAGATCTTGTCGAAGATGAGGAGGAAGAGAAGGAGGTCGAGTCCGACATCGATGGAGATATGGTGGGCAAGACGGGTGATCCCGTGCGCATGTACCTGCGCGAAATGGGAACCGTCTCTTTGTTGAGCCGCGAGGGTGAGGTCGAGATTGCCAAGAAAATTGAACAGGGTGAAAAACAGGTGATCGAAGAGGTCCTCTCAAGCCCGCTGGCGCTTCGCTACGTTCTGGATCTCGGCGAGAAATTGGAGCAGCGCGAGATTCGGGTCAGAGAAATCATTAAGGATGGGGATGATGATGCCGAATATCTCGAAGACGAAGAGGTGTATGAAAAGCGGCTCTTAGAGCAAATGGCAAAGATTCGTCGCACGGCCAACGAGACGGAAAAAATCAGAAGACAACTGGATGGCAAACGCGTTTCAACGTATCGTCGTCAGTCGCTCCTGCAAAATCTGGCGAAATATCAAGAGAAGATCATCGGTGGACTCAAAGCGATGCAGCTCAACCGTAGGCAGACCGAAGCCATCGTTGACGGCTTGAAAAGGGCGATGGACCGAATGCAATCGCTTGAAAGAAGAGTGAAGGATTTCGAGCAGAAGACCGGCAAGGCTGCGCCAGATATTATCAAGCTGGTTTCAGGGGTAAACGGTCGCAGGAAGGACTGGCAGCGCCTCATCGGCTCGCTTCGCATGGGACATGATGCCATCGTAACCATGGCGGAGGAAATCAAAAATGCGCGGCGCGACATCCGCCACATCGAAAAAGATCTCGAGATGCCGGCTGAAGAAATTAAACGTCGCGTTTGGTCGATCATCGAAGGTGAGACCAGGGCCAACTTGGCCAAGAAGGAGCTTATCGAAGCCAACCTTAGGTTAGTTGTCAGCATCGCGAAGAAATATACGAACCGCGGCCTTCAATTCCTTGACTTGATCCAAGAGGGCAACATTGGCTTGATGAAGGCAGTAGACAAGTTCGAATATCAGCGCGGTTACAAATTCTCTACTTATGCGACTTGGTGGATCCGTCAAGCCATCACACGGGCCATCGCCGATCAGGCTCGAACCATCCGCATCCCGGTTCACATGATTGAGACGATCAACAAATTAATCCGTACTTCGCGTTATCTGGTTCAGGAAATCGGACGGGAGCCAACGCCGGAAGAGATCGCCAGTAAAATGGAGATTCCCCTGGATAAGGTGCGAAAGGTTCTCAAAATAGCTAAGGAGCCCATTTCGCTGGAAACCCCCGTGGGGGAAGAGGAGGATAGCCATCTCGGGGATTTTATCGAAGACAAACGGATCATCACCCCCTCAGATGCGGTGGTGAACATCAACCTTCAGGAGCAAACCCGAAAGGTTTTAGCGACACTGACGCCGCGCGAAGAGCAAGTGCTACGAATGCGTTTCGGCATCGGCGAAAAATCGGATCATACCCTCGAAGAAGTGGGACAGAAATTTACCGTTACCCGCGAGCGTATTCGGCAGATCGAAGCCAAGGCGCTGCGCAAGCTCAGACACCCCAGTCGCAGCAAACGACTCAAGAGCTTCATGGAAAGCTAATTGGGTAGCGAACGCGATTCAATCTCCGACCCGGAGACGGTTCCCCACGGGCCCATAGCTCAGTTGGTTAGAGCCACCGGCTCATAACCGGTTGGTCCCTGGTTCGAGTCCAGGTGGGCCCACCAACATCTTCCTGAATCTTTTCGGCCTCTTCACCCTCTCCTGACTCCCTTGTTCCTACTAGGGTTTCGGTTAAGGTTTCGGTTTTTACCCTCAGCATACGGCTTAACTGTTCTTCTGAATCGTTCCGGATATATTTCCCATAGTGTTTTTCGATCATTGTCAGCGAGGTCCCGCAATAGTCCCCAAGCCACTTTGGGTTAGCACCGTTGCTAAGACCTACAGAAATAAATGTGTGGCGCATCGTATAGGGCTTGCGCTCCCGAATCTTCTTAGCCCTAAGAGCGCGATACCAAATCTTGGCTCGCCATGTATGGAAATTGATCGGCTGACCGTTTTGGTTTAGGAAAACATGGGTTTCTTCGGTTACGTCGAGGGGTTTAATTTCCGATAGAACTTCGGCAAGTTTCGGAAGTATCTTGATTTCC
>Ga0209799_1000010_pt1 | contig 33329 bp, 27 predicted proteins | sample PanSoiPlo36MoBio_FD_188324 | JGI IMG/M metagenome (GOLD analysis project Ga0209799, IMG submission 188324) | Tropical forest soil microbial communities from Panama analyzed to predict greenhouse gas emissions - Panama Soil Plot 36 MoBio (SPAdes)... | ecosystem: Environmental > Terrestrial > Soil...
CTTACACCCGCAATCCGATGTACTTGGGTCATATCATTTTTCTCATCGGATTGACGCTCACACTCCAATCTTGGTTCGCGGCTCTGATTACGATTGCTGTTGCGATCTGGTTTCACATCCGGGTTTTAGGAGACGAGAAAAAATTAGCGTCCACACTTGGCAAGCCGTACGTCGACTACGTTAATACCGTGAAGCGTTGGATACCCGGACTTTTTTGAACGATAAAGGCAGAGGATAAACTCATTCTTCATCCTTCTTTTGTTTCTGCCCTCCATCCTTCCCCTTATCCTTGATTGTTAGGGCTTCTGCCTTTGTCCCGTCTGCTTCTTGCCCGTGACAAAATAATCACCTCTAACGGCAAGTGCTGCTTCCTCCTCATCTTCTTTTGTCCATGCGCCGAGGCTGTACCCATACCAGGGCATTCGCGGTTTCAATGCCGGGAGGCCCAACTCCTCCCAGATCGCTTTGGACCTCTCCATGAACTCCTTTTTCGGAAGAGAAACCGGCGTGTAAGGCCACGGGCGAACAGCGTTGATTAACAGCGCACCGATAGATGCCATGCGAACTTCGAGACTTTCCATTTCAGGTGGATGCGCCGAGGGATCGAGTCCAGGTGGTTTTCCTTTGGCGATAAAGATATCCTGCTCGGGTCTCACGTTGAAACAGATTGCCCAGTTAACCATCGCCGGATCATGGATGTCGATATCCTCATCGACGGCAATGCAGACCTTCGCGTAGGCTCCGGTGAAGCCTGCCGAGGCATTCAGTGCTCGCCACGCATCAGCCTTTGTGGCGTTGCGCATCTTGATCACGCAGTAAGCCTGACCGCTGCCACTGACTTCATCATGGAGGGCAACATCTAACACTGCGGCATTGCCACTGTCGTGTCGCAGGAATTTGTAGATAATCTTTTCCGTGCCGGTGTGTTTGATCTTGCTGCTCTCGCTGGGCGGGAACTGGCTCATGAGGGCCGTGTAAATAGCGTCCTTACGGTGCGTAATGCAGGTCACTTGGAGATACGGAGACATTGTCCGGTGGCCCATGTACCCGGGGTACTCACCGAATGGACCTTCAGGCTCGATGGAATCCGTCGGAATGATTCCTTCTATAATTATTTCCGCTGTTGCCGGAACAAGCAGGTCGATGGTCTTGCACGGTACTACCGGCACTGCTTCCCCCGCAAGGCCTCCGGCGAGCCGGTATTCATCGAAATCGTAAGGTATTTTCGCCGTAGCCGAATAGGCGATATTCGGAGTGACGCCAATGGCAATGGCGGCCTGGAGCGGCACGCCCTTGGCTTTGCACTTGCGCCAGTGCAGCCCCATATGCTGGGACGTAAAGAAACCGCCAGCGCGGTCCGGGGCTTTAATTTGGCTCCGATAATTGCCGATGTTGTAAACTCCGGTTTCCGGATCTTTGGTGATCCAATTAGCAGATGTTAGATAAGGGGCGTTGTCGAACCCAGGAGTGGAGATGGGAACCGGAATCATGTCCAATCCGTTCCCGCCGAGCAAATCCTTGCCCTGCCATACGACTTCCTGAGCCGGACCGGACTCCACGACCACCGGATCGATAGGATGCAATTGCGCTTGCGTCCAGCGCTCGTGGATCTCATCCGGTTCGCACATCATCCCGATCGCATAGATTTCCGTGGTGGCAGCCAAGGTTCCAACCGTTACCGGCATCGCATATTTCTTACCCTTTGCATCAACGACGTTCTCAAACAGGAACGCCTTGCGTTGATCTTCATCGAGGCCACGAAATTGCCAACGCACCAGCGGCATAAGCTCTGTATCTTTATTGATCTCTCGTTTGATTCTAATTAGCTTGCCTCGCTCCTCCAGCGTTTTTAGATGTTCGCGACAGTCTCGGTAATATTTCTTACTCGCCATCACACTCTCCCGTGCAAAAGTTCTCGTGCCATCTATCATCTGGGATGTCCTATTTGTCAAGCAAACGGTTGACAATGATCCTTTCCTGACCTAACCCTTGAAGAAACCAGTTGCCAATGGGCATGAAGACATTTGTCGACGACATTCGCTCAAGAAATCTGCTGTCCCCGCTGCCGCAATAGTTTTTCTCTCTCTCAGTTAGTAAATTTGTGCGCCTGCGGCTCCCCACTGCTCGTGCAATACGATCTCAAAACAGCTTCGACTGCACTCAGTAAATCCGCTCTCCAAGGTCGAGCGCCGACGCTTTGGCGCTACCGCGAGCTGCTACCGCTGCAGGATGATGCAAACCTGGTTTCATTAGGAGAAGGCTTCACGCCTCTTCTCGATGCCAGGACCTTGGCCCAACAACTTGGTCTGCAACGACTTTGGATTAAAGATGAGGCGCAGAATCCCACCGGATCATTCAAAGATCGCGGCCTTTCGCTCGCCGTCTCGCGAGCCAAGGAGTTGGGAGTAAAAAAGCTGGCGATTCCTTCGGCGGGAAATGCCGGCGGGTCTCTATCAGCTTACGCAGCGCGCGCGGGTATTGAAGCCTATGTTTTTATGCCGCACGATACACCGATTGCCAACCAAATCGAAGTGCAGCAGTACGGCGCGCACCTTACCTTAGTAGCTGGCTTAATCAATGACTGCGGCAGGCTGATCACCGAAAAAAAAGAGAAGGAAAGTTGGTTTGATGTCTCGACGTTAAAGGAGCCCTATCGCGTGGAAGGCAAAAAAACTATGGGTTATGAAATTGCCGAGCAGCTCAATTGGAGCTTGCCAGACGTGATCATTTATCCCACGGGCGGTGGAACCGGCCTCATCGGCATGTGGAAAGCATTTCAGGAAATGGAGCAACTCGGTTGGATCGGAAGTAAACGGCCGCGCATGGTTTCTGTCCAAGCCAGCGGGTGTGCCCCCATTGTCAAGGCTTTTACTGAAGGTAAAGATACAGCTGAACCTTGGCCGCAAGCTCAAACTGTCGCCTCCGGTCTGCGGGTGCCCCAAGCGGTGGCGGACTTCTTGATGCTGCGTGCGCTCCGAGAGAGCAACGGCACCGCACTGAGCGTTAGCGATGACGAGATGTTGGCGGAGATTCCCCGCGTAGGACGAGCCGAGGGAATGTTTTTCTGCCCCGAGGCAGCCGCCTGCATCGGGGCCCTCCGCCACTTAGCCCAACAGAGATGGATCAAGCCAACCGACGAAATCCTGACCTTTAATACTGCCTCCGGTCTCAAGTACCTGGATGTGCTGCAGCCGGGTAAGATGCCTGTTGTTGGTTAGCCCCGCGCGCCGGTGGCTGGGTTGCGGCACCAGATCTGATACATGCCGAGGAATGTTTTCGGGGTAATGTGCCTCGACAGATTCCCATTTCCGCAAGTCGGCCATCGCCTCGTCACTTGGAAACATCTGGCGGTAGGCAGCAACTGCATGCCGCGGCAACTGCTTTGACATGCCGAGCACCGTTAACCCGTGGTCACGGAGCATAGCCGCGATTTGCGGCAATTCGAACTGATGTTCCTGCACGTGAAACAAGAAATCACGGCAGTCGCTCATCGAATAGAAGTCGCGCCACCGGAGCAAACTTTTCAGAGGCGAATCTTGCTCCGCCGCGTAGATATACTGTCGAAAATTGCGAATCGCACTCGCGGTGGCTGGCAGTTGCTGCTGCCGGATGATTTCACGCGCGACATTGACGCCGGCGCGTGCTCGCTTGCTGTAAAGACCCAGCTTCAATAATCCACCCGGACGCACCAATGGCAACAGGCCGCGCAGGCCAGCCTGTGGATCGCGCATCGCCATCAAAACACCGACGCAATAGACGATATCGAAAGACTCAGGCCATTCGGCCAGCTCGAGGATGTCGGCTTGCCGGAATTCGACGTTGGTGACACTAAGTTCGTGCGCCATGCGCTGGGCATAAGCAAGGCTCGACAAGCTGAGATCGACCGCTGTCACTTGGACGCCAACAATCTGGGTGGCGAGTCCGAGTGTTTCGACTCCCGTTCCGCAACCTGCAACGAGTAGGTGCAGGGTGGGCGGAAATTCGCTAGGTGCTTGCAACCCGGGCACTTCGCTCTCAATCCACTCGGCGGCGGAAACGGGTGGCATGCGGTCGAAGGAAAGCCAGCGTGGATAGGGATTTTCTTCGTACTGCGCACTCACCGCCCGCGACACGGCATCAGTAATCCCACCAACCGCGCGGATATCGGACCGTAGCCTGCGCTCCTCAAGGACGTTATACACCGACCGGTGTATTAACCGCTCGATTCCAGCACTCATGGGTTCGCCTGCCAGCAGCGAATCGACGCCACTGATGGCATGTAATGGCCGATACATCGCCAAGACTGCCACCGCTCGCATCAACGGCTCTCCTGTGAAGGCGTGGTTGCGCAAGTTGGCTTCGACCTCGCACTGCAGCTCGACTACCTGTGCGCTCTCGGGCTGGGTCTCGGCAAAGATGAACTCATTGTTGAAGCACTGTAGGGCGAGGCTGCACAAGAAATCCAAAGGCGCTCGCGCACGCAACGCGCTACCGAGCAGTAACGCGGAACGCAGTCGGGTGAGGAGAACCTCGAATTCAGGTTGCGCGATCAACGCGTCACGCAGCAACAGTCCCAATAATTCGTCCCGCATGACTTCGCCCAGCGCCGTTGAGTCCGGTTCGAAAGGCCCCTGTGCCTCCGCAGCAGCCCGTACAATGCGAAAAGCCTGCTTCGCCATCAGCACGCGCAGGCCGGCCATGGCGTAGCGCGACTTGTCGACGTCGGCTCGTCTAAAGAAAAGTGTAATCTCGGCATGCCAAAATTCGGGCAGAGAATCGAACTCTAGAAACTTAAACCGGTCGAAACATTCCCGGCGATCGAAGGAGCCTTCGGGGTCACGCTCGAAGGCTTGCTGATATGCTTGCAGGGCTTCAGGCAAACGATTCGCCCATAAAAGGGCGCGGGCGTAATGATAATGAATCTCCGCGACCTCCGGGGCACAGCGTAGCGCGGCGTTATAGGCAGCGATGGCATCTGTTGGTCGAGCCTCGCGTTGGTAACTGCGACCAAGCCAGTAATGCGCTTCAGTGAAATCAGGCTTGATTTCGACCGCCTGACAAAAGCTCGACTGTGCCTCGCTTTCGAGCCGGCGCGCCGCCGCGATATTACCACGAGTAAGCCAATGCGGCGCGGCGTTGGGCCGCAGCGTCGTCGCTCGTTCTGCTGCCTCCGCCGCCGGTTCGAGCCGATTCTGCTGGCACAACGCGACCGCCAGCATGTTCCAAGCATCCGCCGCATCAGCGTCAGCAGCGAGCACTTCGCGATAAATTTGCTCCGCGCGCGCCACTGCGCCTGTCTCGTGGAGCCGTATCGCCTCTTTAAAAACGGCGCCGATTTCTCCACGCAACATTATGCCGGCTTAGACTTAATGGTGGTCGCTAAATCTAACTGTACCGTGGACGATTTTACCCGCCTGCAAGGTCAGCACCGATCTGATTTTGCGCAAGTTGTCATCGGACACTTTCAAGGGGTCGTCGCTCAGAACCACCAGATCGGCGAGCTTTCCCGGTTCGATTGAGCCAAGCCTGTCGTCATCGAAGGAAAGCCAGGCGCTGCCAATTGTGTACATACGTAGAGCGTCGAGCCGAGTGATCTGTTGGTTTTCAGGAGTGGCTGCGGTGCCGGCGTTGTTTCTCATCGTGGTCATGTAATAGATCATCAACCACGGGTTCAGCGCGCCCACGTTGGTCGCGTCGGTTCCACCGCCGAGGCGGATGCCGGCGTCCAGCAATTTCCGCCAAGGTGGCCCGGCGGGACTGTTCGACGTGTAATTCCAGCCCTGAAGATTTAGAGCTATACCCAAAGCTTGCACCGCCTGAATCTGGATGTCGGTGATCGGGTTGACGTGGCAGAGCGACCAGCGGAGTTCGTCGATGGGGCCGACCTTTGCCGCCGCCTGGTAGGCGAAGATATGAAAATCAATTTCAGCAGAGGTCAGCGAGTGCTGGGTGAGCGTCCAGCCGTTCTCGGCGGCAAATTCGCACATGCCGACAAAGTCGGGATTGGTAGTGCTGGAATTTAGCCTTTCGCCTACGCCATTGATCCGGAAGACATTGTCGCCCAGCCGGTTAAGATCATTGACGATCTTCGCCTGCCCTACCGTGAAGCCGGGGTCCTCAGAGCTATTGAAGAATACGCGCTGGCGTACATCAAGCTGCTTTTGCCGCCACAAGTTGAGCGCGTAATCGAAGCCGGGTAATCCGGCCACGGCGGCGCCCGCGGTACCCATATCGGTAACCATGGTCAGGCCGAGGCTGGCGGCGAAGTCCATCAACTCCGCAGTGCCGCGCTGCCTCTCGGCGTCCGTCTGCACTGACTGCAGCGTGGCCAAACCCTGGGCGGCCGTGAGAATTCCGGTGGCAGAATCCACATTCACGCCTTTGCTCTGGAAAAACGTTCTGCCGCTCGTATTCGTAACCGCTTGGCCGCCGCCGCCCGTTTCGGACAGATAAACAGGATTCTCAGGTGCAGCGTCGTCCAGTTCGCCAGGAGTAGGCAACCGCGTCTCGGCCAGACCGTTGCGATTCCAGCCGCCAACACAGGTGATAAATTCGCCAGGAGGCACGGACAACATCTTTATCCGCTCAGCGATCATTTGCTGTAGTTCTGCGATAGAGGTGGCGGTCTCGATGATCCGCACCTCGTGCCCAGGGTTTTGCCCGCAGCGGATGAAGTGGACGTGAGAGTCGATGAGACCCGGAATGACCGTCGCTCCCCTCAGGTTGATCGTCTGCGCGCACGGCCCGATCGCCTGCGCGTGCTGCCCGACCTCGGCGATGCGGCCGTTACGAATCAACACCGCCGAAGCGACGCTGTTCTTATCATCCATCGTCAGGAACCTGCCATTGAACAGCGCAAGATCCGGCAAGCCCTCGCACCCTTTCGCTAGCGAACTGTCCGCCGCTGCCGCCACCTCTCCAAGCACCGTTCTGCTAGCGCTGCCGGCAAGCACTGCTCCGCCGGTTGCAAGGGCCGCGCCCTTGATGAAATCGCGCCGCGAGGAACCAGTCCGGTTTGGGTTGTCATTGGCCATTGCTGACTCCTTCCTAAAAACGACCTCGAAATAGTTAGTAACCCAGGTGTTGAATCTCCAGCTCCCATCAGCTAGCGCGGGCGTGGACGATCTTGCCCGCCTGTAAGGTCAGCACCGAGCGCAGCTTCTTGAATTCCTCGTCGGAAACCGTCAAAGGGTCACCGCTCAGCACGGCAAGATCGGCGAGCTTGCCCTTCTCGATGGAGCCAATCTCGTGATCGTCAAATGAAAAATACGCGCTGCCGGTCGTGTACATCCGGAGCGCCTCGAGCCGCGTGCACGATTGCCCAGGAGTATTGATGACGACGCCGGCATTGTTCTTTCCCGTGGTCATGAAGTACATCATCAGCCACGGATTGAGCGGCCCCACATTGGTGGCATCGGATCCGCCGCCCACAGGGATGCGAGCGGCCCCCATCTTGTCGAGTATCTTGCGGAAGGGCGTCCCGCCGCTGCCGCCCGTGGCGGTGCCGCTGGTGTATGCCGTGCCCTGGATCGTGACGCCGGTACCCATGTCGATCATGGCCTGGATCTGGTCGTCGGTAATGCTGTTGACGTGGGTGAGCGACCAGCGCAGGTTCTCGATCGGAGCTGTCGCATTTGCTTGCTGGAACGCCCGTACGTGAAGCATGATCTCGTCCTGGGTCGAAGAGTGCTGCTGCACCGTCCAGCCGTGCGCCGCCGCGTATACGCAATGATCGATGAAGCCAGGATTAGTCGTGCTAACGTTTACCCGTTCCCCCACTCCAAGAAGTCCAAAAACATCATCGCCGAGCCGGATAAAATTGTTGTCCATCCTGGCGCGCGCGATGTCGAAACCAGGATCGATATCACTGTACAAAAAAACCCTCATGCGCAACTTCAAATCGTTTTCCCGCCAAAGATCCATGGCCTGATCGTAGGGCTTCAGATCCACGAAAAGGGTCGGGTTGCCGGCAAAGCCGCCGTTGCCGCCCACATCGTGAACCATCGTCATGCCCAGGCTCGAGACGAAGTCGATCGCCTCCTCGGTGCCCGTTAATCTATTCGAGACTATTGGATCACCTGCCAGCTCTGCCTGCCTCAGGGCGATAAATCCCTGGGCGGCATTGAGCACCCCGGTCGCCGCATCCACGGTAACGCCATTGGACTCAAAAAACCTTCTTCCGCTGGTGTTCGTAACCCCCGCGCCTCCGCCACCGGTCTCCGTGAGAAACACCGGGTGTTGGGGCGCCGCGACATCAAGCTCTGAAAGGGTTGGCAAGCGCGTCTCGGCTAATGCATTGCGATTCCAACCGCCGGCGCAGGTAATGAATTCACCCGGCGGCACCGTCTGAGCCCTTTCAGAGATCATTTGCTGGAGCTCTGCGATGGAGCTGGCAACCTCGATGATGCGTACTTCGTGTCCCGGGTTGAGGCCACAGCGAATGAAGTGCACATGCGAGTCGATGAGGCCCGGAATCACCGTCGCTCCCCTCAAGTTGATTGTCTGCCCGCACGGCCCGATCGCGTGGGCATTGCGCCCGAGTTCGGCGATGCGGCCATTGCGGATCGCGACCGCCGAAACGACGCTGTCTTTTTCGTCCATCGTCAAGAACCTGCCGTTGATAAGGGCAAGATCCTGCGAGCCGTCACATGCCGACGGCGATTTGCCGATGGGAAGAGTCGCCGCTTCCGCCCCATCCACTGTTTCGCCAGCAGCTTTCCCAAGCACCACCCCACCGGCCGCGAGCGCCGCACCCTTGATGAAATCGCGTCGGGAAGGACCATTCTGTTTTTCGTCCTCAGGTGCCATCCTATTTTCCTTCCCTAGTCGAGCTATCGCTTAACCTCAGCGCCTGTTTTGTTTCAGAAGCGAGACTACTGTCCAATATTTTTTTCCAATGGCTGTCATTAGAATTTCTTATGGCGGCTTGTAGGATCTTATGAATCGCGCGGCGGGTCTCCAGCGCCTTCGCGACAACCTTGTTAACAAATAGTTTTTACGGTAAATAGCTGAGCAAATACGGATGTTTTAACGCCGAGGCATGCAGGCTGTTTAGTCGGCACTCAGCGTTGGCATCCCAAAATCCGGTACACTCAAAAGTTTCACGGGAGGTCTTTACGGCAAATCTTGGCTTTGTGGGTCTAGGGGTCATGGGAAGCCGCATGGTTCAACGACTGCTGGCGGCGGGGCATGCGGTTACGGGTTACAACCGCACCAAGTCAAAGGCACAGCGGCTGTTGGATGCTGGCATGAAGTGGGCCGATACGCCTCGCGCCGTCGCTACCACCGCGGATGTTACACTCTCGATGGTAGCCAACACTCAGGCGTTACAAGCGGTTACCAGCGGCCCAGAGGGTATTTTGGCGGGACTCAGCCCAGGCAAAATTTACATTGATATGAGCACGGTGAGCCCGGCGGCCATCCGCGAGGTCGCGAACCAAGTTGAGGCTAAAGGCGCCGAGATGCTTGATGCGCCGGTGTCCGGCAGTTCGATTACCTTGGAAGAGGGCAAACTCTCATTCATGGTCGGCGGCAGACGGGAAATTTTTGAAAGAGCCCTGCCTTATCTTCAAGCGATCGGTCCAAAGGCGACCTATGTCGGCGGTCACGGCCTGGCGGCATCGATGAAAATCGCCACCAATTTGAGTCTAGCCGTGCAGATGTTGGCGTTCAGCGAAGGGTTACTGCTCGCGGAGAAAAGCGGCATCGCCCGCGAGACCGCCGTCGAAGTTTTGCTCAACAGCGTGATGGCCTCGCCGATGGTTAAATACCGCGGGCCGTTCGTGTTGCAAATGCCGGATGAAGCGATTTTCGATGTTAACATGATGCAGAAAGATTTGTTGCTCGCCTTAGAAATGGGCCGCCAGCTCGACGTGCCCCTGCCCACCACGGCGATAACGAACGAGATGCTCACAGCCGCGCGTGGCATGGGACTCGCGGATAAAGATTTTGCGATCTTGTTTGAAATGCTCGCGAGGATGGCGGGGGTGGGGAAGTAAACAGTGATTAGTAACCGGTGATCAGTACTCATAAAAACTGCCGAAACTGTCTACTGATCACTGATAACTTATCTCAATATGGCACGTCCAAAACAGTCCAGAACGAAAGCGGCTTCAGCGCTTAGCCGCGATCAAGCGCTTCACCTTTATCGCCAGATGCTGAAGATCCGCTTGTTCGAAGAGCAAGTGAACCAGCTTTATCTGGCGGCCAAGATGCCGGGTCTCGCACATCTCTATATTGGAGAGGAAGCGATTGCCGTGGGCGTGTGCGAGGCGCTGCGGCGGGATGACTACATTACGAGTACCCACCGCGGCCACGGCCATTGCCTCGCCAAGGGCGCATCCGTAGACAAGATGTTTGCCGAGCTGCTCGGGAAAGCCCCGGGCTATTGTCGCGGCAAAGGCGGGTCGATGCACATCGCGGATCAGGATACCGGCAACCTTGGAGCGAACGCTATCGTCGGAGGTAGCGCTGGAATCGCCACTGGCGCGGCGATGTCGGCCAAGATGCGTGGAAGCGATCAAGTGGCGGTCTGCTTTTTCGGCGAGGGCGCGCTCGGACAAGGGCTGCTTTACGAAGTGATGAACATGGCTTCACTCTGGAAGCTGCCGGTCATTTACGTCTGCGAGAACAACCAGTACAACGAGTACACGAGTTATCGCGAAACAACGGCAGGAGAAGTCGCGGCCCGTGCTGAAGCTTTCGGTATCCATACGGAAACCATTGAAGGCCAAGATATCCAGCTCGTTCATGCGACCAGTCTCACACTAGTGGAACGAGCCCGCCGCGGTGAAGGCCCGGCTTTTCTGCAATGTCATACCTACCGCTTCTACGGCCATCATGTGGGCGACATCGACCGTTCCTATTATCGCTCCAAACAGGAAGAAGAAGAGTGGAAGGGCAAACGCGATCCGCTGCTGCTGTTCGCTGAATGGTTACAAAAGAGCGAGATGGCGGATCGGAAGCTGCTCGATCAAATTCAAAATGAAATCGCGATGGAAATTAAAGAGGCAGCGGACTTTGCCATTAATGCGTCTTATCCGGACCTAGATGAAGTAAGTCAGGATGTCTACGCCTAGCAAACCCGCGTCCTCATTCGCCCGCTCAAGGGGAGAGGGCCAGAGTGAGGAAACACCCCCAATTGCCCCAAGCAGCATGCCGGCTCGTGAGATTACGTTCAGCCAAGCCATTAACGAAGCGCTCGCCGAAGAGATGCGCCGAGATCCGCGGGTGTTCATCATCGGCGAAGATGTCGCCGAGGCGGGGACACCGTTCAAAGTGCTGTCGGGGCTGGTAAAAGAATTCGGCACCAAGCGGGTGATTGATTCGCCGATCTCCGAGGCCGGTATTACCGGTATCGGCGTCGGTGCGGCTATGACTGGCCTGCGGCCGGTGGTGGACATCATGTTCGGCGATTTTATTACTCTGACGATGGATCAACTGGTGAATCAAGCGGCCAAGATCCATTACATGTCCGGCGGCAAGCTCAAAGTGCCGATGGTCCTGCGGACAACTCTCGGCGCAACCCGCCGTTCCGCCGCGCAGCACAGTCAAAGCCTGCACGCTTGGCTAAGCCATACTCCCGGACTGAAGGTTGCCGTCGCCTCTACTCCGCATGATGCCAAGGGGCTGCTCAAAAGCGCCATCCGGGACGACAATCCCGTGATCTTTTTCGAAGACAAAATGATGTACCAGTTAAAAGGGGCGGTACCAACGGAGGAATACATCATTCCTCTCGGCGTGGCTGACGTGAAGCGCGTTGGCAGCGACGTTACTCTCGTGGCCACGAGCAGCATGGTTCATGTGGCGCTTGCGGCGGCGGATACTTTGCAAGCGGATGGCATCAGCGCTGAGGTTGTCGACGTTAGAACGACAGTACCTCTCGACAGGCAAACGATCATTGAATCGGCCAAAAAAACCAGCCGGGCGATTGTTATCGACGAAGGTTATGAGCGTTATGGTGTGACAGCGGAGATCGCCTCGGTCATCGCCGACGGTGCCTTCTATTATCTCGATGCGCCGGTGAAACGCATGGGTGCGATGGACGTGCCCGTGCCGTTCTCCCCGGTGTTGGAAGATCAGACGGTACCGACGGCGGAATCCGTGGCGAAGATCGCAAAGATGCTGTGCGGGAAAACATGACGTTGAAAATGTTCAAGCGGTTCAAATCGTTCAACCCGTTAAATTCTTCTGACGACTTGAACTTTTTGAACGGCTTAAACCTTGGAATGGGAGGCTAGTCATGGGCTTAAAAACATTCGGCCTGATGGGTGTCGACTGGGAAGAGCGCGTTGACCTGGAACGTCTCCGGCGTGAACGGCTGGCGCGCATCAAAAACGCTCTCAAAACCTCTGAGATGGGCGCGCTCTTATGTTTCGACATGAACAACATCCGTTACATCACTGCCACGCACATCGGCACCTGGGCCATGGATAAGCTCGTTCGTTTTTCGCTCTTACCACAGGACGACGAGCCGATCATTTGGGATTTCGGCTCGGCGGCCCGGCACCACCAGATCTATTGCCCCTGGCTTGGCGAACGTTCCCGTGCCGGAATCTCCACCTTGCGCGGCGCGACCCATCCGTCCTCAGGCTTAGCCGATGACGTAGCGAAGAAAATCAAAGTGGAACTCGATAAACGCAAACTCCTCAACCAGCCAGTGGGCGTGGACGTGATCGAATTGCCAGTGCTGTTTGCCTTGCAGGCGCAGGGCATCAAAGTCGTCGATGGCCAGCAACTGATGCACCAAGTCAGGAAAATCAAAACTCAGGATGAGATCACATTGCTCAATACGGCTTGCATGATGGTGGATTCGGCTTATGAAGAGCTTTATCGTTTCATGCGCCCCGGAGTTCGTGAAAATGAGTGCGTCGGCGTCGTCAGCAAAGTACTCTACGATCTGGGCTCGGAACATGTCGAAGGCGTTAACGCCATCTCAGGCGAGCGTTGCAGCCCCCATCCCCACGTCTACACCGACCGCGTCCTGCGTCCTGGCGATCCGGCCTTCTTCGATATCCTGCACAGCTACAACGGTTATCGCACCTGCTACTATCGTACTTTTGCCATCGGTAGTGCCTCACCTGCGATGAACGATGCCTACAAGCGCTGCCGCGACTATATGGACGCCGCCATCAGTATCGTGAAACCAGGCATCACCACCGCCGATGTCGTCAAGCTCTGGCCTAAAGCCGAGGAATTCGGCTTCGCCAATGAAGAAGCCGCTTTCGCTCTCCAGTATGGTCACGGCGTGGGATTGTCTATCTGGGAAAAACCGATCTTCAGCCGTTTAGTTTCGCTCGATAATCCTGAAGTCATCGAAGAGGGAATGGTCTTCGCTCTCGAGACCTACTGGCCAGCGTCCGACGGTTGGTCCGCTGCGCGGCTGGAAGAAGAGGTCGTTGTCACCAAGGACGGCTGTGAACTTATCACGCGCTTCCCCTCCGAAAAGCTCTTGGTGGCAGGCACACACTACTTCACCGCTGGCGGTCCCTTGCCGACGACGCGAGAATCGCAATCGAATCTGAACAATCCGGGATCACTGGAACGAGTAAAACATTAAAATAATCAAACGCATGAACGTTCGAAGGGTCGACTTCATGTAAGGAATAATGTGGCAACCGATGTAATTATGCCCGCGCTAGGAGTGGCGCAGGAAAAAGGAACGTTGCTCAATTGGCTTAAAGCCGAAGGTCAATCAGTGGCCAAAGGCGAGCCGCTCATGGAGGTTGAAACCGACAAAGCCACGGTAGAGATCGAAGCACCCGCCTCGGGAATTCTATCAAATGTCACTGCTTCTGCTGGAGATGAAATTCCAGTCGGAAACAAAATCGCGGTCATCCTCGCGCCTGGCGAAATGGTGAACGAGGATCAGGCTCGAATTTCAGTATCTAACTCACAGGTCAAACCGATAACGCAGCCAAATCCTTTTATTTCCCCCTTTGTCAAAGAGGAATCAAAGGGGGATTTCGCGACGCGCATACTCGCGTCGCCGGCAGCCAAGCGGATCGCCCGAGAGAAAGGCATCGATCTCGCATCCCTCAAAGGAAGCGGGCCTGACGGCAGCGTCCTTGCCGAAGATGTGCTTCGGTCCACGACCAGCCAAGCTGCCGCTCTAGGAGGACCACCTAAAATAAAGGAAACAGTCAAACTCACCCCGATGCGCCGCATCGTCGGCGAGCGGATGAGCAAGAGCAAACAAACTGCACCGCATTTCTATCTGACCATGGACGCGGACATAACCGAGATCACTCGGCGAAGAAGCACTTTAAAGGAAAAAGGAGAACAGCTTGTCCCATCGATCAACGACTTCATTCTGAGTGCCTGCGCCCGCGCATTGAGAGATTTTCCATCGTTGAACGCGGCCTTCACAGATCACGGTGTGGAAATTTATTCCGACATCAATATCGGCGTGGCTGTAGCGCTGGAAGAAGGCTTGGTCGTGCCGGTGATCCGCAACGCCGACCGGCTATCGCTGCAAGAGCTGGCCAAAGTAAGCCGCGAATTGGCGGAAAAAGCGCAAAATAAAAAACTCTTTCCGCTGGACTACGAGGGTGGTACTTTCACGGTCTCGAATCTCGGCATGTTAGGGATTGATAGTTTTATCGCGATCATCAACCCGCCGCAGTGCGCTATCCTGGCGGTCGGCCAGGTGGGGCCGCGCGTCGTGCCGCACGGCGAAGGCATTGCTGTGCGTCCTATCATGACCATGAGTCTCTCCGCCGATCACCGCGTCGTCGATGGCGCGATCGCTGCTCGGTTTCTCCAAGAGGTCAAGAGACTGCTGGAAGCACCTGATCGCTAATTCCTTCATGACCAAGATCGTCATCCGAAATCTCACCAAGACCTACGGCGGTGGCGCCGTCGAAGCCTTAAAGAATATCAATTTCGAAGTGCAGCCCAACGAGAGTCTTTGTATTTTGGGTCCAAGCGGCTGTGGCAAGACGACACTGTTACGAATCATCGACTGTCTCATTGCACGCGATCAAGGCGAGGTGCTCATCGACGGAGTTCCCGTCACTCAACCACGTCCGGACGTCGCGATGGTTTTCCAACATTTCGGCCTATTTCCGTGGAAGCGGCTGGAGGAAAACATCGCGTACGGCCTGGAGCTCCGGGGAAAGTCAAGGGAAGAGACGACTGCGACCATTGAACGTTATATCGAACTCATGAACCTCAAGGGATTTGAGAAGTCCTATCCTCACCAGCTTTCCGGAGGAATGCAGCAACGCGCTGGTCTCGCGCGCGCTCTGGCAATCAATCCAACTTTGCTCCTCATGGACGAACCCTTCGGATCGCTCGACGCTCAGACCCGCGAGATGATGCAGGAGGAACTGCTGCGGATTTTGGAAAGCGAGAAAAAAACTATGATCTTTGTCACCCACAGCATCGATGAGGCTATTCTTCTCGGCGACCGGATCGTGATGATGTCGCGCCGTCCCGGGCGCATTCGGGAGATCTTACTGGTAAACATTCCCCGGCCGAGAAAAATAATTTCGGTCCGGTCTCATCCGCGTTATATCGAACTCAGAAATTCTATCTGGGAAATGCTCAAACAAGACTTCGATGATATCGATGCCGGAGGGATTAATCCATGAGTCAACGCCTCCAAGTGCGGCTACTCTCGATCTTCGTATTATTCGTCGCCTGGGAATACTTTGGCCGGCGGGTCAACCCGATCCTGTTCACCTATCCAACGGCCATTGTCCGTGCCTTCATCGGCCTCGTCGCTTCGGGGGAGTTACAAAGCTATATGAAAGAAAGCCTTATGGTTCTGCTCTATGCTTCGATTCTGGCCATCATTGTGGGGGTCTTATTCGGCGTGGTCATGGGGCGTTTTGCCATCGTCGATTGGGCCACGGATATTTATATCAGCGCGCTCTATTCCATGCCGATGGTTGCAATGGTGCCCCTCATTGTTCTGTGGTTTGGCTTCAAGGTTCCGGCCAAGGTGATCATCGTTTTTCTCTTCATGGTTTTTCCGATTCTTCTTAACACCTATCAGGGGGTAAAGGATGTCGATCGAAATCTCCAGGAAGTCGCGCGTTCTTTTTGTTCCACCGAAGGCCAACTGTGGCGCCATTTGATCATCCCGTCGGCGATACCCTTTATCGTCGTCGGCGTGCGGCTGGCGATCGGGCGCGGCTTAGTCGGCATGATCGTCGCAGAATTCTATACGTCTGTTACCGGTCTGGGTTACATGATTGTGCGTTATGCCAACGCCTTTGAAACCGACAAGCTCTTTGTTCCCATCGTGGTAGTTATGATATTAGGGGTAGGATTAATGGGGCTGGCGAAGTGGGTGGAAGGGCGAATCGCCCCGTGGAGAAATTTTGAGGAAACGGAATAATGAAAGGGAGGCTTTCATGAAAAAGGCTTTTTTAGTACTCCTACTGGCTGTGGTCTGGTTATCTCCCGTTGAAGCACAGACGAAGCGAAAAGTCGTCTTCGGAGTCCCGGTCACTCCACCCAATGTCGTGCATATCCCGCCGTACGTTGCCAAGGAGATGGGTTTCTTCGGGGAGAATAATATCGACGTGGAGTTCGTCACCTTCGAAGGCGGCACACAGACCTTGCGGGGAAGCGTAGCCGGCGGGCTTGATATCACCGGCACAAGCGCCGATCCGGCGATTATCGCGGCCGCAAGAGGGGCGGGGACGAAAGTTGTCGGCACCTATTCCCACAAGCTTTCCCAATCGATGTTGGTCCAGGGCGAGATCAAGAGCTGTAAAGATCTCAAAGACCGCAAGATCGGTATCCAGGAAGTCGGCGCATTCAACGAGGTGATGAGCCGGGCAGTGTTGGCGAGTTGCGGTCTGACGCCTAAGGACGTCCAATATGTGCCTGTCAGCACCAAGGGTCGCGTGCCTGGACTTCTCAGCAACCAGATCGATACGGCTATCCTCCACGTGGATCAGGCGCTCGTGGCGAAGAAGAAGAAGCCCGATCTGAATATACTGGTGAATCTATGGGAGCCTCTACCCAAATGGCTTTACGCAGCTTACATCGCGCCGGAAAAAGAGATCAACAGCAATCGCCAACTTTATGTGGACATCATGGCAGTGCTGATCAAGGCCAACCGCTTTATCTACAACAACAAGGCGAAGACCGTCGAGATCGCAACCAAATATACCCAGCAGGACTCTGATGTAGTGGGTCAAACCTACGATATCCTCGCGAACGCCGGCGCCTGGCCGGTTAACGACGGCCTGCCCAAGGACATGGTCGAATGGACGATTAACAAGCAGGTGGAACTCGGCACGATCAAGGCGGAGGAGAAACCGAGCTACGATAAGTTGATCGACCTCTCCGTTATTCAAGCTGCTCTCACCAAGGCGGGAGGACGATTGACCGGCGACAAGCGCTGGGACTAAGAAGAAAAAGAAAGGAGGAGCAATATGAACGAGGTAAAGGGAGTTCTTCTCGCAATACCTCTGATCATTTTCACCTCACAACTCGTGCTCGCGCAAGCTCCCATTAAAATCGGCGCCTCGATCTCCTTAACCGGCACTTACGCGAAGCTGGGAAGCTATACGCAGGATGGCTATCTCATGTGCGCCAAAGAGGTCAACGAGAAGGGCGGGTTGCTTGGGCGGAAACTGGAGTTTGTCGTCTACGATGATCGATCTGACCCTCCCACAGCCATCAAGCTTTATGAAAAACTGATCACCGAGGACAAAGTCGAACTGGTAATGGGGCCGTACTCAAGCCCGATCACCAAGGCAGCAGCGACGGTAAGCGAAAAATATAAAAAGATTATGATGGCTTCCCTGGCCGCTGAGACTGCGATCTGGGAGCAGGGATACAAATACCTCTTCATGACCATCTCGCCCGCAGAGGTCTACATGGAAGGGCTGGTTGAATTGGCCGCCGCACGTGGCCTTAAGACCGTTGCTGTCATCACCGAGGATACCTCCTTTGCCCTTGCCGCGGGCCAAGGAACTGTCGACCTAGCCAAGAAAAAGGGGATGCAGATAGTTCTCCATGAGGCCTACCCCAAGGGAACCACCGACTTCTCAGGTCTGCTCATCAAGTTAAAAGCGTTGAACCCCGATGTGATTTCTGGGGGCACCTACTTTGATGATTCAGTCGCCATCACCCGCCAGATGAAAGAACTTGATGTCAACCCCAAGATGTTCGGCGCGACGGTGGGAGGAGATGTCCCGGACTTTGGCAAACAGCTCGGGAAGACCGCGGAATATGTTTATGGTTCGACGCAGTGGGCGGAGAATCTTCAATATCCCGGAGTAAAAGATTTTATCGCGAACTATAAAAAGCTGTACAACCGCGAGTTCTCTTACCACGCCCCGGCTGCCTGGGGTGCCTGTCAGATATTTGCAGAGGGGATTCGCCGTGCCAAATCCCTCGAATCTGACAAAATCCGAGAACAACTGCTGAAACTAAAAATAACCACCGCGTTTGGCGACTATCAGGTGGACGAGCGCGGCTTTCAAATCGCTCACAAGATGGTCCTCATTCAATGGCAAGATGGCAAGCGCGTTACCGTTTGGCCGTCTAACTTATCCGAGGCGAAGCCCCGTTATCCAGCACCTAGCTGGAATGACCGCAAGTGACCGAGATCGGTCGCCTGGCTCGTGAAACGTAAAGCGTGAGACATGCAGGTTAAGCAGTTCGTCCATGTCTCACGCTTTACGAACTCTTCGGGCCGCCCGTCATTTTCATGACCATTCAGATCACCGGGACGATGCTGCTCCAGGGAATCGTCAGCGGACTCCTGTCCGGCGGCGTCTATGCCATGATCGCCCTGGGGATGGCGCTAATTTTCGGGGTCATGCGGGTCATCAACGTCGCTCACGGTACCTTGCTCATGCTCGGCGGATTCACCACTTATTGGCTCTTTGCTCTCTACGGCCTGAACCCGTTTTTCTCTCTGCTGATTTCTTTCCCGCTGCTTTTTCTTGTTGGCCTTCTGTTGCAGAGATTCTTCGTTTCCCGGGTCGTCGGCGCTCCCGAGCTTTCTTCTCTAATCCTCACCTTCGGCCTTTCCATTTTCATTACCAACATGGCGGTGATGTCCTGGACTTCAGACTACCGTTCCGTTGAGTTTCTGACCGGTTCTTTCCTCCTCGGCCCGATAGCCATATCCAAACCGCGCTTGGTAACGTTTAGCTTCGCTTTGCTCATCACGGTCGCTGCCTTTCTCTTTCTGAATAACACCAAGATCGGCAAGGCGATCCGGGCGACCTCCCAGCACCGTGAGCTGGCTCAGGTCTGTGGCATCAACGTCCGACGCATCGATATGATCACTTTCGGTCTCGCCTCCGGCCTCGCGGGGGCCGGCGGGAGTTTGATTTCGATCATGTTCTCGGTCTTTCCCGAGATGGGCAGAGGCTACGTCTTTAAATCCTTCCTGGTAATTGTTTTTGGGGGAGCGGGAAATTATCCGGGCGCTTTCCTTGGCGGCCTGATTCTCGGCATCGTGGAGGCGCTTACTTCTCTTCTTCTCTCAGCGCAGCTCTCGGAGGTCACTGCTTACGTCCTTCTCGTCGTCCTTCTTTTGCTACGGCCGACAGGCCTTTTGGGAGGGCGGACATGAGATGGCTTGCGCTGCTGATCGCCTTCATAATTCTCGCTGGCCTCGGGACCATGCCGCTTTATACCAGCAACTACATCATCACTTTCACCCTGCAAATCTTCATGTGGATCGCCTTGGCGGAGAGCTGGAATTTAATCTCCGGTCTGACCGGCTATGTTTCCTTCGGCCACGTCGCTTTCTTCGGCACCGGCGCTTACACGGCAGCTATTCTCATTACTAAGGTCGGATGGCACTGGCTGCCCGCGAGCCTCATGGGAAGCGTCACCGCTGCGAGTTTGGCTTTGCTCATCGGCTACCCCTGCCTGCGGCTCAAGGGACCCTATTTTGCTATTTCCATGCTCGGCCTCAACGAGGTGGTGCGTGCCTTGGTCTCTTACTTTGATAGTTTAACCGGCGGCGGCTCGGGAATTACGCTGAGTCCGATGAATTCTATCTTGCCTCTCTACTACGCGATGGGCGGAATCGCTCTGGCCGGACTCGTCATTACCTATTGGACCATCACATCCCGCTTCGGCTTGCGCCTGCTCTCGATCCGAGAAAACGAGGTCGCCGCCGAGGCCATGGGAATCCCTACCGCGGCGCTCAAGCTCTACGCTTTTCTTATCTCCGCGGCACTGCCGGGAATCGTGGGTGGCTTCTACGCGCGTTACGTGAGCCACATCGAGCCCCTCGGGACCTTTCCGCTGATCACAACCGTTACTATGATAGTCATGTGTCTGTTCGGCGGCAGAGGAACAATCTTCGGCCCCGTCCTCGGCGCCACGCTACTTTCGCTCTTCCAGGAATGGGCCTGGGCGAGATTTCTCTATATTCACGAAGCGATCTTCGGCGCGATCATCGTCTTCGTCATCCTTCTGATGCCGAGGGGCATCTTGGGAGTTCTGCAGCAACGTTATCGGCTCCCCAGGATCGTCTGATGCCCGGCGATTTTATCCTTGAAGTGCACGGCGTGTCGAAGCGCTTCGGCGGCGTCACGGCGGTTCAGCGCTGCTCGGTCGCCCTGGAGACGGGCAAGATCTCTGCTCTCGTAGGCCCTAACGGCTCCGGAAAAACCACACTCTTCAATTTGATCACAGGCGTGGAGCGGATCGATGAAGGCGAGATCTTTTTCAAGGGGGAGCGGATCGATCATCTGCCCCCTCACAAGATCGCCCGGAGAGGTGTCGGCCGTACCTTTCAACTGATCCGCGTTTTCGCGGAACTGACGGCTCTGGAAAATCTGCTGGTGGTCACACGGCAGGATTGGGAACCATCCTACCGCCGGGCGTCGGAGCTTCTGACTTTCGTCAAACTCGATCGACTTCGCGGGGAATTTGCGGGGAACCTTTCCTACGGCCAGCAAAGACTCCTAGAGTTCGCCCGGGTTTTGATGATTGATCCAGATCTGATTCTTCTGGATGAACCCGCCGCCGGCATTAATAGGAGTCTGCTCAACGATCTCCTGAGCGCCATCCGCGATCTTCGCGCAAGCGGCAAAACCGTCCTGATCGTCGAGCACGACATGAAGGTCGTCATGGATCTCGCCGAAAAGATTTTCGTCCTCGACCACGGAGAAAAACTTACCGAAGGGACGCCTGAAATTGTTTTGAAAGATGAGCGAGTCATGGAGGCCTACTTTGGCCGCTGACAGGATGCTCCTCCAAGTCCGCGACATCCATGCGGGCTACGGCAAACTCGACATCCTGCACGGAATCACGCTCGATGTCGGTCGCGGCGAGCTGGTCTGCATTATCGGCCCCAACGGCTCCGGAAAATCGACCACGCTAAAAAGCATCACAGGGTTCTTACATCCCAAGTCCGGCCATATCGTCTTCGACGGAAAGGAAATCCTGGGATTACGCTGCGACGAAATCTTAAGGCTTGGCCTCGCCTACGTGCCCCAAGGACGGATCGTTTTCCCCCAGATGACGGTGGGGGAAAATCTGGAACTCGGGGCTTACATCGAGAGAAGTTCAACCAGGGTCAAAGAAGCTCTTGGTCGGGTGTCGGCTCTGTTTCCCATTCTCGCTGAGCGGCACCATCAAAAAGCTGGCACCATGTCCGGCGGCGAACAGCAGATGCTCGCCATTGGCCGCACGCTAATGACAGAGCCGCGGATGATTCTCTTGGATGAACCTTCGCTTGGCCTGTCACCCAAATTCGTGACCCTGATCTATGAAAAGCTCCACGACATGAAGCAGCAGGGCTACACAATGTTGGTGGTCGAGCAAAACGCTGCCAAGGCGCTGTCAGTGGCTGACCGGGGCTACGTACTGGAGTTGGGTTGCAACCGCTTCACAGGAGCAGCGCAGGAACTGCTCAATGATCCGGAAGTCAAGCGCCTCTATCTCGGTGGATGATTCGATGAGCGCCGGCAAAAAAAACCGACCCGAGGAGCCCTGGGAGTCCTCGCTATTCGACTCCCCCTTTGGCGAACCCGTCGTCGTCCCAATCCAAGACTTCATCGATCTTCACGCCTTTCAGCCGAAGGATATTCCGAGCGTTGTCGAGGAGTATCTTGAGCAGTGCATCCGCCACGGCATCCACGAAGTGCGTATCATTCACGGCCGAGGCCAAGGCGTACAGCGCAGCATCGTTCACTCACTCCTCAAAACCCACCCTGCGGTAGTTTCATTTCACGATGCCCCGCCGGAAGCCGGTGGCTGGGGGGCTACGGTCGTGGTGTTGCGAGCAAAAAACTAGTTCCCGGCAAAGGGGTCTTCACCCTTGGCTTTGATGAGATAATAGACGGTGATCAGGACACCGACAGTGATAAAGCTATCGGCAAGATTGAATGCCGGCCAGTGAAAGTTTGACCAATAGAAGTCGAGAAAATCAATGACTTCGCCGTAGGCAATGCGATCGATGAGATTACCGATCGCGCCGCCCAGAATGAAAGCGAGCGCCGTGATCAAACCCGTTTCCTTGTCGGGCAAACGGCGCAGCATCGTAACCACGAAACCGATCGCTAGTATCGAAAACAGCACGAGGAAAGGTAGTCGAAAGGAAGCCGCGCTTCCGGACAATACGCCAAAGGCAGCGCCGGTGTTGCGTATATAGGTCAAACTGAACAGGTTATCGATGATCGGTATTGAATGGTGCAGCGGCATCGTCTGGTCAATGATGAACTTGGTCAACTGATCCGCAACCAGGATGAAACCGAGCCAGCCGAAGACGATTTTAGATTTCTTGGTCAAAAACTCTCCGAATTGCGGGCAGCAGCAGAGTGAACTGTCTCACAAAGGTCTGAAGCAGACTGAAAATCGCTTCAGGACTCTGTCTTAGATTCAGTCGCAATCACTTTGCGTAACTGTACTGTTAGCGGATGGCCATCCACTTTCACGCTGGTCATGTGAGAGTCTCCGTCGAGCGGTACATTGGGCCATTCAACCGCTAACGTTTCCGCAGAGATATACGAACGATGCGCCTCGACCGCCTGCAGCAGTTCCGAAGACTGCGTGACAAAGTGGACAACGATCCGATCTTCCATTTCCAGACCGGACTTTTTCCGCAGCTCCTGGACATGGCGAACAACTTCCCGAGCCATCCCCTCCCGGACTAGATCTTGGTTGATCCTTACGTCGAGTAACAGTTGGGTTCCATGATCGATGAGACCGGTCCAACCATCCGACGCCTTGGCCTTTAAGAGGATGTCGCTTGGGTCCAAGGCGACTGTTGTTCCCCCGCAGTCCAGCTCGATCTTCTCCCCCGCCTGTACCTTGGCGGCCAGCGAGTTAGCATCGAGCGCAGCCAAAGCCGTTCGGATCGATTTTACTTGCTCACCAAATTTTGGACCTAAGGTTTTTAGGTTCGGACTGATTTCGTACTTAAGCAACGCACCTTGCGTCGGGTCATGGAAACTTACCTTCTTTAGGTTCAACTCCTCTGAAATTTGTTCAGCAAAACGTTGAACGGCATGGCGCTCTGAGTCATTGGCCGGCTGGATAATGATTTCAGCCAACGGCTGGCGAACTTTGATGCGTACGCTATTTCTTAGCGATGAACCCAGCGACACGAGCCGGAGCAATGCTTCCATATCGGCGGAAAGCTCACGGTCGATCAGCGACTCATCGGCTTCAGGAAAATTACAATGGTGGATGCTAAGGGTGTGGCCTGCTCCTTCGCTTCTTTTCTGCTCCAGGTTTTGGTACATGACCTCGGTCAAAAAAGGCATGATGGGCGCGAAGAGCCTGGCCAACGTCGTAAGCACAGTGTAGAGCGTTTGATAGGCCGCCAACTTGTCTTCGCTCTTTTCACTCTTCCAAAAGCGGCGGCGGTTTCTTCGCACATACCAGTTGCTGAGCTTTTCGGCTACGAAAGTTTCAGCCGCGAGACAAAAGGCCATCACGTTGTAGTTCTCAAACTCGTGCTGGGCGGTTTGGATTAACAACTGCAAGTCAGAGAGAATCCAGCGGTCGATATCGGGCCTTTCACCTACTGGAACTGCAGGGGTGTTGGGATCAAAGCCATCCAGTCTAGCGTAGTTGCAGAAGAACGCGTAGGTGTTCCACAGCTTGAAAATAAAGCGGTTTCTAATCTCGTCCGCAGGGCCATAGCCGAAATTGATGTTATTGGCTGGATTGTGTCGGCAAAACATCCAGCGCATTACATCAACTCCCATTTTTTCCGCCGATTCCTCGAATGGTATGGCGTTGCCCTTGGACTTATGCATCTCTTCGCCTTTTTCGTCCCGCACGATCGCATGACCCAGGAGTACTCTAAAAGGGGATCGCTCCTCCATCAGCGTGCTCATAGCGAGCAGGGCGTAAAACCAGTTGCGAAACTGGCCAGGAAAGCTTTCAGTAACAAAGTCCGCAGGAAACCACATCTCCCAATACTTCCGGTCGCGGTTGTAGCCCAGGGTCGAGTAAGGCACGATGCCGGCGTCGAGCCAAGGATTGCCAACGTCAGGAATGCGGCTCGCTGCTCCGTTACACTTGGGGCAACGAATCTTGACCAGATCCACCCACGGCCGGTGCGGAGAGTGACCGTTAAATTGCTCCCATCCGTCAATCGCGCGACTCCTGAGCTCCTCACGGCTGCCAATGACGTCGAAAGCGCCGCAGGTTTCGCACATCCAGATGGGCAGGGCAAGTCCCCAATAGCGCTTTTTTGAGATCATCCAGTCGCCCATATTTCTCAGCCAGTCGAGCTCGCGTTGCAAACCAAAGTCGGGGACCCAGCGTGCGTCATAACAGATCTTCATGATCGCATCGCGCCAACGCATGTCGATAAACCACTCATCGACAAGCCTGAAAAGAAGTTCTGTTTTACAGCGCCAGCAATGGGGATAGTTGTGCGGATATTGTTCGACCGCCACCAGCAGTTCTTTCTGTTGGAGGTTGGCGACTATCCAGTCGATGGTAGAGGAATCAAGCGCTGATCGGCTTGTGAGGTCGCCGAAACCTTTAAGGAACACGCCGGCCTCGTCTAGCGGGGCGATAGGAACGAGACCTTCCTCCTTCCCCAGCGCGAAATCCTCCTTGCCGCATCCCGGGGCAATGTGGACGATGCCGGTACCTTCAGCTTCGCTCACCGCATCCCACGGGATTACCTGATGGATCTCACGTGCAGGTTTCACCGGTCCCCACTTTTGTTTCACCGCCACATCGGCAATTTCTGCTGGAAAGCCTCCTGGATGACCCTCTGCCTCGTATTCGTCGAAAGGTCCGTCATATTGCCATCCCAGCATTTCCGTTCCAGCCAATTCACCGAGGACTTCATAGCCGCCTTTTTCCTTGAAGATCTGTTCAATCGACTTTAGTTTCGGTACCCCGTCGACCCATTCTTTTCTCCGAAACTCCTCTTCAAGGCGTTGCGCTGTGAAGGTACCTTTGGCCAAATAATACACTTCATTTCGATGGCGAACCCGCAGATAGGTGAGGGCCGGGTTGACCGCAACGGCTACGTTGCTAGTAAGCGTCCAAGGCGTGGTGGTCCAGACAAGCAGATTTTCGCGTGGCCGCCCCCGCAGAGGAAAACGCACAAACACCGCCCGGTGAGCGACTCTTTGATAACCTTCATGCATTTCCATCTGGCTAATACCGACGGCGCAGCGGGGACACCAAGGCATTGAGTCGTAAGCTCGGTAGATCAAGCCGCGTTCATGACACTTCTTTAAGAAGCTCCATATCGTATAGTTGTTTTCCTCGGACATGGTGAAGTAGCTGCGCCGCTCGTCGGGTGGCTTCAGCCAGTCTTCATCTCGATCCCAGTCCATCCAGTAGCCGAGACGAACCGATTGCTCGGTCTGAATGCGGGCGAATTTGTCCACTCGCTCTTTGCACAGCGCCACGAACCGGTCGATGCTGGCAAAGCGGTTATCGGGCACGAGATTTTCAATGTCCTGCTTCGACCGTAGGCCGAGTTCTTTTTCAACTTCCACCTCAACCCAAAGCCCCTGGCAGTCAAAACCGTTTTGATAGCGCAACTCGTGTCCGGTCATGGCAAAGTAGCGGCTGTAGGCATCTTTGTATGTACGGCCCCAGGCATGGTGCACACCCATTGGATTGTTCGCGGTAATCGGGCCGTCGAGGAAGGACCATTTTTGCTTGCCGTGATTCTTTTCCCGGAGCAGCTCAAAGGCTCGTACCCGCCCCCAAAAATCGAGGATCGATCGTTCGAGGCCAGGAAAGTCGACTTCCGTGGCAACCTTGTCGAAGTTAGGTTGCATGCTGGAAAGACCTGTGCATGGTTAGAATTGATTTCTATCTTAAGAAAGAGAAATTATCTAGATCGGCGTGGCGCTTTCAGTTGTACAGAGAATCAGCCACGCCAGGAATTTAGATCCGTGACGATTATCGCGAACGAATCGAACCCGTCCCGCCGTCTAGCGGTGGTTGTTTCTGTGATTGTTCAAACCGCGGACCATTCGAAAGGCAAAAATATCGGCCTTGTTTTCCGCATCCGCCCAAAAAACATAATGCCCCATTTCATGATAAACCGTGTTAATCCACTTTCGTTCTGAGTTGTATTTTCTGCCCTTTTTCCAATTCTCAGGGTGAACCAGATAGATCTGTCCGTTTTCGTATGTCTTGCCCGCGGTTTTCCCCCAATCGATATACTCGTACCATTCCACTTGCGGATTCTTCAGATGATAGAAACGACAAAGAGCAGCTATGGCCTTTTTGAAATCTTGAGGCTTGTACTCATGGAAAAAAGATGAAAGCAGGCGGTCTACGACCCGACGCTCTTTCAAAGATGGCAATATCATTCGCATGGTACTTTTTCCCAGCCACGGTACCCAACGTTTTTACCATAAAAGAGCCCTAATAAAAACCCGGTAGGAAGCGGATCGGGTTGATAGCTACAGCCCAAGTAGTTGATTTACCACGTAATTTCTATCATTGGCTATTTTCAACCCCAAACCAGAGCGGCAGAACACCTATCTTGCGACGGGCGCAAAAGTATCGTAAATTGGCGTACTTTGTGAGCCAACGCCGTTCTGTCGAACCGCGACTCCAGCTACACCTAATGATTCAGTCATGGACCGAAAAAGCCACCTATCTAGGCGCCTGGATAGGTTTTAATGTAGGTTGCCTTGCAGCGCGAATCTTCCCGCGATCATGGCTTTACCGGTTCTCCGATACACTCGCGGCGATCGGCTTTTATCTTTTTCGCGGTTTTCGCACGCGCTCCATTAGAAATGTTGGATTCGCATTGGGGGAGAAATTAACTGCAGTCCAGGTTGAAGAGATTGTTCGCAAATCGCTGCAGAATTTTTTGCGCGACTTTGTTGAGATCATTATCGCACTCGTGCTGCGCGCTGAGGATTTGCGCTCGGAAATTCCCATCGAGGGCCGTGAAAATCTCGACCTAGCCCTGGCAAAAGGACAAGGTGTCATTGTGTTGGGCGCGCATCTAGGGAACTTTTTCCTTACGGGAACGCGCTTGGCCATTGAAAATTACCCTACATATGTTTTGGTCAATCAGCCGAGAGATGGGCAGTTTGCCAGATTCATGGACGACTATCGCTTGAAGGTCCGGCAAAAAACGATTCATGCCCGGCCCCGTCAGGAGGCCTTGCGCGAGCTCAGCCAAGTACTGCGTCGCAACGAACTCGCCGTTGTGATTGCTGACGAATATCGGAGGAACAATGGAATTCATGCGCCTTTTTTTGGCCGCACTGTGCTGGCTCGCCGAGGACCGGCGACCTTGGCGTTGAGGACAGGCGCTGCAGTGGTGCCGGCCTACTTGATCCATGATAAGAGTCACGGTTTGAAGATGATCGTCGAGCCCGAACTTGATTTGATTAGAACCGATAGGGACAAAAATGCGATACGCGAAAATACGCTGTGTATGACTCAATGGTTGGAAAGAACGGTGCGAGCGTATCCGGATCAGTGGAATTGGATGAACATTCAGTGGCGAGAGGATAGGGATAGTGCACCAGTCATTAAAGAACGGCGAGTTCAAGGGTTTAGTTCTTAGGATAGGAAAGGGGAGCAAAAGTGGCAAGCAGCAAGAAGGAGCTTGACGAACTCAAAAAGAAAGTCGCCTTGAGTAACCGCATCATGTTCCATCAGGGTTTGGCGGACTACCACGGACACGTGAGTGCGCGAATTCCCGGCACCCGGCAATTTTTTATCAAGCCCGTCTTGGCGCCGCTGGGTTCGATTGCGGCTCGAGATATCATCAAAGTCGATATCGACGAGTACAAGCAAGACTGCGAGCAGAATTGGGCGAAGGCCGGTACCAAACGAGAAGTTACCCGGTTAAAGGCGCCGCCGCGAGAGACGATGATTCATGCTGCCATCTATGAAGCACGACCGGATGTCAACTCGGTTGTTCACACCCATCAGCCTTTGGCGACAGCATTTTCCGTTGCCGGCACACCGATATTGCCTATCTACAATCAAGCGGCTGTCTTCGCGCCTGAGACGCCGATCTTTCCCAGTCCCAGACTCATCTACACGCTTCAAGACGGTAAAGAAATCTGCGCCACGCTGGGTGAGCGTATGGCAATGCTCCTCAAAGGTCACGGCATTGTTGTGTGCGGTGACAGCTTGGAATATGCTACGGTTCACGCTATCTACCTGGAACGAACTGCGTACATGCAATGGGTGGCAAGCTCAGTGGGCACACCAGCAATCATGCCCCAAGCCGAGATTGATTACATGAAAGAGAACATGACGTATCGTTCCTACGATGCCTTTGCTTACTTCCGGTCCCTATTACCCAAAGGCGGTCGAATATAAAAACTCGAATTTCGGACCCTGCACCCACTTGGAGGTTATACGGATGGCTAAACGAGAAGCGAAAGCAACGGAGTCCACGGGGAAGAGACCGATTCAAGACCTGCGTGAATGGCTCGCACGTGTTGAAGAGATGGGTGATCTTATCCGGATAAAGCAACCCGTGAGCTGTGACGAGGAAATGAGCGCGATCAGTTACCTCGTCGCCAAACAAACCCCCTCGCCGGCGGTCCTGTTTGAGGCGGCCAAGGGTTATGAGAAGAGTCCCTTCAAGGCTCGCCTTCTGTGGAATATCCTCGGCCCAAGCATACCGCGGATTGCGCTCACTCTTGAGGAACCATCCGATACACCGACCCTCGAGCTCATCCGCCGTGTCAAAGACAAGTTTAGAAACCGCATGGCGCCGCGTGAAGTACAGGCGGCTCAAGCCGGCTTTTTTGCCAACAGCATCACCGGCGAAAAAATCGACTTGAATCAGTTGCCGATTCCGAGACATTGGCCTTTGGATGGTGGTCGCTATGCTGGGACTGCCGATGTAGTTATCACGCGGGACCCGGACAGCGGCTATTTGAACGTCGGTACTTACCGCATGATGCTTCAAGGCAAGAAAGAGGTCGGCCTTTACCTCTCGCCCGGCAAAGATGCTCGTTTGCACATCACCCGTTCCTGGCAAATAGGCAAGTCGGTCGAGGTGGCAGCTGCTTGGGGTATCGATCCATTGTTCATGCTGATCGGTTCGCAGACTTTTCCAAAAAATGTTTCGGAATATGAATACCTCGGCGGGGTCAAAGGCGAACCCATACCGGTCGTGAAAGGGAAGACGACAAGTTTGCTGCTGCCCGCAAACGCGGAATTTGTGATTGAGGGAATTATCAAACCGAATGCGGTAAAAAAAGAAGGACCCTTCGGAGAATTTCCCGGTTATTATGGCAGACCTGAAGCTGGTTGCCCGCTGGTTGAAGTAACCGCCGTTCATTACCGCAATAATCCGATTTTAACGAACGCACTGATGGCTGATTACCCGTCCTGTGAACAGAGTGGTTTCTTCTCCGTCATTCGTTCTGCCCGCATCTGGGATGATCTAGACAAACTCGGTGTGCCCGGAATCCAAGGCGTTTACGCGCATCCCGCCGGCGCGGGTGGATTCGGCATGACCGTCATCAGCTTGGAGCAACGCTATGCCGGTCATGCGGCGCAGGCATTGGCTCTTGCAGCCCAGGTACCCGGTGGCGCGTATTATACGAAATGGATCATTGCGGTTGATGAAGACGTTGACCCGACGGATATGGATCAAGTTATCTGGGCTATGAGCAGCCGTTGCAATCCGATCGATGACATTGACCTCCTGCGCAATACCTGGAGCACTTGGCTCGACCCGACGCAGAACCCACCCGAAAAACGGCCTTATGGTTCAAAGGCGCTGATCAACGCGTGCAAAGAGCATCGTTATTTGCCGGTGTTCTCGAAACGCACTGTTTTGCGAAAAGAGATTTACAATAAGGTGGCCGCCGAATGGAAAAAACTCGGTCTGCCGGGGCAAATTCCAAGCGTTAGAGCGTTCGAAGAGGAGAAGAAAGTCATCTATCACGAAGTGGGCGGCTTCGAGCCGGGAAAGCAGCCGGGCGAAGAATCGTCAGAGAAAAAAAAGTAGCAATGAAGCAATCAATTTGAGTCAGGTTCACTGCCAACGGTATAGCTAACTCACTCACCCATTCAACTTCGCCGGCGATGACCTAGCACGGACGCCTCCATCCAATGGTTGGCAAGAAACCGCCACTCTTGCCGGCCAGTTTACTAGAACACCCAGACGATAGCGTAATGGCCACTTTTGTCCAGGCTTTCTCAAGCTTGGACTGTTGCTCGCCTTTTTGTACTCCTTAACATAACCAGAATTAGGCAAAATCGATGAATTATACTCGCCAAAAGAAAATGGCATGGGACCTGCTTTTTGGTTTCAATTTGGGTTTGTACCGAGACAGATCAAAGCAAGGCAGGGTACATACGTTTTGGCGAGTCAGAATGCCTGTTAGATTGAGCTAATGGGATTCCACAGTGGCAGCTCTTTGGCCACGAACACACCCTCAGCCGATTAGAGCCTCGGTCCGAATCCATCTAAATTCAGAAAAGCGTAGAGCGGGACTTGTCGAGAAGCGCCGTTGGCAACAAAGGATATTTAATTGAATAAATTGATTCGCGCTTTGTTAGTAGAACATTCGGATGACGATGTTCAACTGCTAGTTCGAGAAGTGCGTCAAGGAGGCTACGACATAGACTATCTGCGGGTAGAAACACCAGCCGCGTTATCGAGCGCATTGTCGGAGAAAAGCTGGGACATCGTTCTTGCAGAATACAAAATGCCCAACTTTAATGGCACCGACGCTCTGAGGCTATTCAAGCGTGTAGGTCTCGATTGCCCATTTGTCATCGTTTCTGGGGCTATGTCCGACGAGACCGGCGCAGCAACGATGAAAGCCGGTGCCCATGACTACCTCCTGAAAGGAAATCTAACGCGTCTAGTTCCTACCATCGAGAGGGAGTTAGAACACGCAGAGATACGGCGCCAGGGCAAGCGAGCTAACGAGAAGCTGGAACATCTCGTTTCCCATGATTTGATCACTGATCTTCCGACCTACGCATTTTTTTCCGAGCGTCTCACACAGGCGGTTGTCAACGCACAGCGAGAGAAAAATCAACTCGCCGTCCTGATCATGAAAGTCAACCGATTTCACGAGTTGAATGAAGCGCTAGGCGATCAGTTGTGCGATGTTCTATTGATGCAATTGGGGCGGCGGCTGACCACGGAGTTGCACCCTTCCCTCACTATTGCCTGCCTGAGAAGCAATGAGTTCGCCGTTCTGATTCCCGCTGCGAAAGGCTCTGATGCAGCCCTGCAAGTCGTCCATGAAATTACTAGCGTTTTGGAACGACCGTTTATCATTTCAGATGGATTAAAATTAGAGCTCCAAATCGGATTCGGAATCGCGCTTTTTCCCGAGCACGCAACTACGGCTGACTTGCTTATCCGAAGGGCGCGCGCGGCATGCGCCACGGCAAAAAAGAGCCACAGTCAATACGCCTTCTACACATCGGAACAGCAGCAAAGTGCTCAACATCGATTTTCTATGGTTGGAGATCTACGGCGAGCGATCGTCGAAAACCAACTGTTCTTGCTCTACCAACCCAAAGTGGACCTTGCATCGCTCCGGTTCGCGGGTGTCGAAGCGCTGGTCCGCTGGAAGCATCCCCGGCTCGGCATTCTCACGCCTGACCATTTCATCCCTTTGGCCGAGCAAACAGGTCTCATTATGCCGCTCACTTTGTGGGTTTTTAATGAGGCGCTGCGCCAATGCAATGTTTGGAATAAGGAGACAGCTGGCCTCGATGTCGCGGTTAATCTCTCGGCTTGGAACTTGCAGTCAAGTCGGCTACCGGAACAGATTAGCGGATTGCTCACCTCGTCCGGAGTATCGTCTTCTCAGCTCGAGCTCGAGCTTACCGAAAGCGCAATAATGGCAAACCCCAAACAGGCCGCTGAGATTCTCACAAGCATGAAACAAATGGGATTACTGATTACTGTCGATGATTTTGGAACCGGTTATTCTTCTCTCGCGCACTTAAACAGGTTGCCCATCGATGTAATTAAGATTGATAAATCCTTTGTCATGAAAATGGCAACCGAAACCCAAGACGCCGTGATCGTGCGATCCATGATACATCTGGCCCACAATCTTAATCTCAAAGTCGTCGCCGAAGGAGTAGAAAACCGGCAGACAATAGATATGCTACGCACGATGGGTTGTGACATGGCGCAGGGCTATTACATAAGCCATCCACGCCTCGCAGAGGAATTGCCACGAAGGCTACAGAATTGGTTCGAGAGCGGATTCTAAAAGACGCTAGAGCACCAGCTTATTAGGACCATACCTCCACGAGTGAGCCTGACAAACGCCTGTCGCGCGATAACCGGGAGTAGACTACCGCAGTTTTGATCTCCTTCTTTTCGATGGAGTAGAACTAACTAATGGCCTCCTCACCTCTCTCGTTGGTTCGTATACGGATCACTTCCTCTACTGTCGACACGAAAATCTTCCCATCGCCGATTTTTCCGGTTTGCGCCGACTCGAGCATTGCCTCAATGATCTTGGGCACCATGTCATCCGGCGCCAAGATTTCAATCTTCACTTTGGGAAGAAAGTCTACGGTATATTCAGCCCCGCGATAAAGTTCCGTGTGCCCTTTCTGCCTTCCAAACCCCTTTACCTCGCTGATGGTCATCCCAGTTATCCCAACGGACGTGAGTTTCTGTTTTACCTCATCCAGTTTGAAAGGCTTGATAATCGCTTCGATTTTCTTCATAGATCCTCCTTCCCACGCGTCTAAAGAGCAAGATAACTGCCTCTAGGCAATAGCGCTTTCAAATATCGAAGTACAGGGCGAATTCATGGGGATGGGGTCTGAGCCGAATCGCATCGACCTCCTTCTTGCGCTTGTAGTCAAGCCAGGTCTCAATCACATCCTTGGTAAATACATCCCCACGAAGCAAAAAGTCGTGATCCTTCTCCAACGCATCGAGCGCCTGATCCAACGACCCCGGCATCGACTTCACCTTCGCCGCCTCCTCCGGC
>Ga0209799_1000011_pt1 | contig 32988 bp, 35 predicted proteins | sample PanSoiPlo36MoBio_FD_188324 | JGI IMG/M metagenome (GOLD analysis project Ga0209799, IMG submission 188324) | Tropical forest soil microbial communities from Panama analyzed to predict greenhouse gas emissions - Panama Soil Plot 36 MoBio (SPAdes)... | ecosystem: Environmental > Terrestrial > Soil...
CATGGCGGCAACAGAAGGATCGCCGGTTATCTCGATCTGGTATAGAGCTTGAAGGGCCAATTCTCTGCCCTTGCGTCTGGTTCCCATGATCAAAACAATGCCTTTGTCGAAGTGCGTCTTAGAGGTGATGGACCAACAATCCGAGTGCCCGTTTACTCAGAAAGCAGGCGAATGACATTTATCATCTCAACCGCCGTCAGGGCAGCCTCATAGCCCTTATTCGCATCCTTAGAACCGGATCGTTCCATCGCTTGCTCGATAGTATTCGTTGTCAAAACCCCAAAGCCAATGGGAATTCGATGCCTTGAAATGGCTTCCCCGATTCCTCGGGTAACCGCGTCGGATACATATTCGAAGTGCGGCGTATCCCCCCGAATCACGGCGCCTAAGCAAACCAGCGCATCGTATTTTCCGCTGGCAGCCATCCGCTCAGCCAGCAAAGGGATTTCGAATGCACCGGGAACACGGATGACGGTAACGTCGTTCTCTTCGCCACCATGGCTCTTCAGTCCCTCTAATGCTCCGTTCAGCAATTTTTCAGTTATGAAATTATTGAACCGGCTAACGATAATACCGATCTTGATCCCCCGTGCATCAAGCTTGCCTTCAATGATGTTGGTCATGAGTCTGCGCCACTCGAGGCCGGTCAGTGTTTGGCAGGCCTGGATTCGAGGTTGGAAAAAATATGCCCGAGCTTACTCTGTTTCGTACGAAGATAGTGAATATTGGTGTCGCGGGGCGGAATCTCCAGAGGCACCCGCTCTTCCACTTTAAGTCCATACCCTTCGAGGCCGAGGATTTTGCGCGGATTGTTGGTCAATAGGCGGATGCTTTGAACGCCGAGATCGCGCAGCATCTGGGCGCCAATGCCATAGTCCCGGAGATCCTCTTTAAAGCCTAATTCGAGGTTAGCTTCGACAGTATCCAATCCCTTATCCTGCAAGGCATAGGCCTTGATCTTGTTGGTAAGACCGATGCCCCTTCCTTCCTGATGCATATAAACCAACACGCCCTTGCCTTGTTGGTCGATTAGCTTTAGAGACTGCCGTATTTGATCACCGCAATCGCACCGCTCGGAACCAAAAACATCGCCGGTAAGACACTCCGAATGCAGCCGCACCAACACGCCCGACGCCTCTCCGATCTCCCCCTTCACGAGAGCCATATGTTCAGAACCGTCAACCTCGTTGCGATAGACAATGGCTTTATACACGCCGCCGTGAATAGTTGGGAAAACCTCCTCGGCAACCCGTTTAACCAGACTCTCGTTTCGCAACCGATAGGCAATCAATCCGGTGACCGAGACAATCTTAATCCCTTGCCGTTCAGCCAAGTTTTCGAGATATGGCAGCAAGGCAAGGGAACCGTCGCCTTCTAGAATTTGACAGATCACGCCAGCAGATTTGAACCCAGCTAATCGGGCGAGATCCACCGAAGCATCAGTCCGGCCAGAACGCGCCAGTACCCCCCCACTGCGCGCCTGGAGGGGTTGTACATGACCAGGAATCACCAGGTCTTCATGCTTTGTTTGATTGGCGATGGCAGCCCGAATGGTGTGAGCCCGTCCCTCAGCAGACACGCCATGCACGCCTTCCAATTTGACCGAAAAGGAGGCGCCACATAGCAATCCAGCCAAACTGCTGTTCTCCTCCGGGACCAAAGGAATACCCAATTCCCGAATCCGTTCATCAGTCAATGTCACGTAGATAATTCCGCGACCGTGATGCAGCATGTGATTAATGATCTCGGCGGTCACTTTTTCCGCGGGAATACAAAAGAACCCGTCGCTGTCGGACCGTTCCTCGTTTACAAGGATCACCATCCGACCTTCGCGGAGTTCCTTGATACCCTCCTCAATGGTTGCGAGCGGCATATTTAATCAGGGGCGTGAAATAACCGAAAATCTGAAGCTAATTCTATGCCTTGACAAACTTCTGCACGTATTTTCCGACGAGATCCGTTTCAATGTTGACTTTATCACCAACGGTACGGGCCCGCAAATTAGTATGCTCAAAAGTAAACGGAATAATCGCCACTGCAAATCGTCGACGGCTACATTCATTTACGGTCAAGCTAATGCCGTCCACAGCGACCGAACCTTTGGATATTAGGAAACTTCCCAACTGCATCGGGACATTAAACGTAAAAAAAGTAAACTCACCCCGCCTTTCTATGGATTCGACAACTGCAACGCCATCGATATGCCCGGTAACCAAATGGCCCCCCAAGCGGTCTTGGAGTCGCAACGGTCGTTCGAGATTGACCAAGCCGCCAACACCGAGTATTGCGAGACTCGTACGACTCAGTGTCTCAGGTGAGACGTCCACCGTAAATGTGCTCTTGCCTTTTTTCACTACCGTCAAACATGCTCCATTGATCGCGATGCTGGCGCCAAGTTCCATCGAGCGCACGGGAAGACGGGTCTCAACCGCCAAAACCGCCGACCCCTTGTTTAGTTGCAACGTGGCGATTCTTCCCACGTCTTCTATTAGACCAGTAAACATAAGCTTTGGAATGTTACTCGCAATTGCCCTTCGGGCAAGAAATCTCTAGACTGCGGCTCATTTCAAAGATACCCGGAAACGAGAGTATCAGTCCCTGACTTTCGCACCCGCGTTCTCTGCACCCGCAACGCTTGTCCCACGCGTTTGACTCCCAGAGCATCAATCATGACCCGGCCGTCGCCGCCTAAAATTATCGGCCCGTAGAACAACATGATTTTATCCACTGCCTTTTCTCGCAACGCCCAACCCGCGGTCGTCGCGCCGCCTTCGATCATCACGCTAAGCACGTCTTTCGCCGCGAGTTTTCGCAAGATCGCTGTCCAAGGAATTTTTCCACGTCGCAGTCTTAGTCGCCAAACCTGTGCTCCCAAAGATTCGATCGCACGGACTCTTTGGCGCGACGACCGGTCGCTGGTGACGATAATGCTCCTTTCAGGGTCAGTTTGGCGCAAAAGGCTTGCCGCGAGAGGGATACGAAGACGGGAATCCAAAATCACTCGCCAAGGATTTCGGCCATTGGGAATTCTACAGGTCAACTGTGGATCATCGGCTAGCACGGTCCCCACTCCCGCGACTATTGCATCCACCTGATTGCGCAGCTTGTGCACCATGCGGCGGGAAGTCTCGCTGCTGATCCAGCGCGCGTCGCCGGTGACCGCAGCGATCTTTCCGTCAAGTGAAGCCGCAAGCTTGAGGGTAACAAAGGGTAGCCGCCGGGTGACGTATTTTATGAATGCCTCATTGAGGGTCCGACACTCTTCTTCAAGAAGCCCCACCCGGACTTTGATGCCAGCCCGCTTAAGCTCTCGAAACCCCCGACCGCCTACCAACGGATTGGGGTCCATCATCCCCGCAACGACTTCTTTGACTCCTGCACGGATCAGTGCCTCTGAACAGGGCGGGGTGCGACCGTAATGGCTGCAAGGTTCCAGGTTGATATAGAGGGTAGCTCCTTTGGCTTTCGACCCAACGCGCTTGAGAGCCACGATCTCCGCGTGGTCTTCGCCGGCGATTCTATGAAAACCTGTGGCGATGATTTTCCCACCTCGCACCAGCACTGCGCCGACCATCGGATTCGGACTCGTCCGACCCGCTGCTTTAAGGGCGAGACGACAAGCCATTCGTAGATAACGTTTATCCGAATCCGTCCAAGACCGGGCGGGCAAAATGAACTATTCCCTCCTTGGCCGGGTTGAGTTTGCCGCCGGCGCACTCTTTCGCTCCTTGATCAGCTCTTCCAACTCAACCATGAATTCATTGATATCTTTAAAAGAGCGGTAGACCGAAGCGAAACGAACATAGGCCACCTGATCGGTGTCGTGAAGCTCGCGCATGAGGGTTTCGCCGATTACCGAGCTCGGAATTTCCTTCTCGCCCCGCTCTTGGAGATTTCGTTCGATACGGTCGGCAATGGCTTCTACAGTGTTGATGCTCACAGGACGCTTTTCGCACGCCCGCTTCAGTCCATTGATTATCTTGATCCGGTCATAGCTTTCTCGTCGACCATCTTTCTTAACCACCAGAGGCATCATTTCCTCCACCCGCTCATAAGTGGTAAAGCGACGGTTGCATTCCGAGCACTCTCGCCGGCGCCTGATCATATTGCTGTCTTTGCTCAGACGTGAATCGATAACACGATTTTCCGTCTCATGGCAGAAGGGACACTTCATGCGGGATACCTAACCTGTGGATTCATCATCTGGCAGCAATCAGAAAAAAGCCGTGGTCAAATCGTCATTATGACAATCTTCGAAGGGAATCCAGCCACCGACCTTGGCTGGCTCAACGCCCAGAAAGTCGTTGGGGGTACACCGGAAATTGTCGACAAAGTTCGCCAACTTCGCCAGCGATGGTTCGCAGCACCTGTTCATCAGCTGGGTGCTTCAGAGCCCGGACAATAAAATCGCCGATTAGCTCCATCTCCTTCTCTTTCATGCCCCGCGTTGTCACTGCCGGAGTTCCGATTCGAATACCGCTGGTTACGAATGGAGAGCGCGTGTCGAATGGGACCGCATTCTTATTAACGGTGATGCGGGAACTGTCGAGCGTTTCTTGGGCGACCTTCCCAGTCAACTCCGATTTGCGCAGGTCGACCAGCATTAAGTGATTGTCCGTCCCCCCCGAAGTCAAGCGGAATCCGTTGGACATCAGTGCTTGCGCTAGTTCCCGGGCATTTTTAATGATCTGCTGTTGGTAGCTTTTGAATTCCGGACTCAGCGCTTCTTTTAAAGCGACGGCTTTCGCCGCGATAACGTGCATCAGCGGCCCGCCTTGCAGGCCCGGAAAGACCTTGCTGTCGATGGCTTTGGCATGCTCTGCCCGACACAGGACCATGCCGCCACGAGGGCCTCTCAGCGTCTTATGCGTCGTCGTGGTAACGAAGTCCGCGAAGGGCACCGGGCTCGGATGCAAGCCGGCCGCAACTAAACCGGCGATATGAGCCATGTCGACCATGAACAAAGCGCCGACTTCATCCGCGATTTTACGAAATCTTCCATAGTCGATTATGCGCGGATAAGCGCTGGCGCCGGCGACAATCAACTTCGGTCTCTGCTCCTTTGCTAAGCGCTCGAGTCCGTCATAGTCGATAGTTTCGGTCTGCTCGGAAACACCGTACGGTATGACACGGTAAAGCATCCCCGAGAAATTCACCGGGCTGCCCATCGACAGATGACCGCCGTGAGCAAGGTTCATCCCCAGATAGCTATCGCCAGGCTTGAGGACAGCGAGATAGACAGTCATGTTCGCCTGGGTTCCAGAATGGGGTTGAACATTGGCGTGATCGGCGCCGAACAGTTCTTTGGCCCGCGCAATCGCCAAGGATTCGACTTCATCGACGAACTCACAGCCACCGTAATAGCGCTTTCCCGGATACCCTTCGGCATATTTATTAGTCATGACGCAACCTTGCGCCTCCAAGACTGCTTCACTGACAACGTTTTCCGAAGCAATGAGCTCAAGGTTTTGTTCAAGTCTAGCGGTTTCTTTTTGAATCGCCGAGAAAACTTCGGCATCGGTTTGTTCTAGAAAGGACATGGTCAATTTTCCTTCGCGCGGTTATTCTTGGTCTGATCGCTATTGATGCGAGTTCCGAGAGCCTGTTCAATCTGAGTGATCTTTTCGATACGCCGCTGATGCCTTCCGCCGGCGAAAGGGGTTTGAAACCATGTTTCTACTATGTCTTGGGCAACTGATTTATCGGTCTTTGCCCCGCTGAGAACCAGGATATTGGCATCATTGTGCTCCCGGCTTGTTCTCGCGCTATCGAGATCGACCACCAACGCGGCACGAACCCCAGGAAATTTGTTCGCGGCAATGGACATGCCGATGCCGCTTGTACAGATCAGGATTCCTCGCTCAGCCTCGCCCCGAGCAACACGCAGCGAGACTTCGCGGCCGAAATCTGGGTAGTCGACGGATTCGCGCCCTGCGGTTCCGAAGTCCTTTACGTCGAGGCCGCGAGAACGGAGAAAGCCGACCAAGTAGTCCTTGAGTTCTACTCCACCATGGTCACTGCCAATCGCGATCATAACTGAGCGCTCTCGATTAGAGCGCCTTGGTCTTACTCGACTGATTTGTAGATAGAAAAAAAACGCAGAACGAGGATAGTTCGACGCTTCTGCGATCTTCAACCCGATTTGCGGTGACTACTTTGGCCATCACCGCACCATTTTAGTTCCTCACTGCAACCTGAAGAGATTAGCGGTGGCTCTCGATGTAGGTGATTACGTCCTGGACAGTTTTAATTTTTTCCGCGTCCTCATCGGATATCTCCATTTCGTACTCCTCTTCCAACGCCATCACTAACTCGACGATATCCAGAGAATCCGCTCCCAGGTCTTCTATAAAGGACGCTTCAGGAGTAACTTCCTCCTCACTCACCCCAAGTTGTTCGCAGACGATTTCCTTCACCCTGGTCTGAACAGATGCTGCCATCTTATCTCACCTCCTGCCTACGTTTTCCTCACATGTAAAGGCCGCCATTAACACTAAGCACTTGTCCGGTAATATATCCAGCCCCAGGCCCGGCAAGAAAAGCCACGAGCTCGGCGACTTCGTCGCAGGTACCAAAGCGACCTAGAGGTACAGAGCGTAGATAATCCTCCTGCATCTTGGCGGATACCTGCGCAGTCATTTCGGTTTCAATGAAACCCGGAGCAACCGCATTTACGGTGACACCCCTCGACCCGACTTCCCTCGCCATGGCCTTGGTGAATCCAATTATACCTGCTTTGGTGGCGGCATATAGTGACTGGCCGGCATTACCCGTTTGTCCTACCACCGATGACAGATTGATGATCCTACCGTACCGCTGGCGGATCATCACTCGGGACGCAGACTTGGTGCAAAAGACCGTGCCCTTCAGGTTAGTTCCGACGACCTGATCCCAATCCTCTGACCGCGTCCGAAGCAAGAGATTGTCGGAAGTTACACCGGCATTGTTGACCAGAATATCAATTTTTTTATGCTGGTCAACGATTTTCTTTATGGCCTCTTCTATCTGATTCTCATTTGACACATCAAACTGACCGACTTCGCCATGTCCGCCCCGTTTCACCAGTTCGTGTAGGGTGTCAGTCGCCGCTGTCTGATTACTCCGGTAGTTAATGATCACGTGAGCCCCAAGGCGCCCCAGGGCTAAAGCTACCGCCCTGCCAATGCCTCGGCCGCCTCCCGTCACGATACCGATTTGTCCTTCTAGACTCATGCGCGCTCTGTCGGAGAGAGCTTGGCAAAATCTTGCAGGGATCCAAAACTATCGACTTGCAAGGTCCGACTGATCCGGTTGATCAAACCCTTGAGTACTTTTCCGGGTCCGATCTCCCACATGCGAACGCAACCGAGACTTTCAAGCTTTCGGACCGTTTCCTCCCACCGTACTGGCCGCACAGCCTGTTCTATCAATAGAGACTTCACCCGGGCGTCATCCAAGTTCACGTCGGCCTCGATGTTTGTAACCACACCGATTGAAAAAGGATGAACGGTGACACTATCCAAAATCTTTCCTAATCCTTCCGCAGCCGGATGCATAAGTTGGCAATGAAAAGGAGCGCTTACGGGTAGATCCAGCACTCTCTTTGCGCCACGCTCTTTGGCAATTGACATAGCCCGGGTAACCGCAGCCTTGGAGCCAGCAATGACAATTTGTCCGCCCCCGTTGTAATTGGCCGGTGCTACGACCTCGCCATTGCTGACCGCTTCGCAAAGAGATTGGATAGCCTCCATCTCCAATCCTTGAATCACCGCCATGGCGCCCGCGCCAGCAGGTACGGCTTGCTGCATGAGTCTCCCCCGATCGCGGACGACCCTTACCGCGTCCTGAAAGCTAAGCGCACCGGCGCAAACCAGCGAAGTGTATTCCCCAAGACTGTGCCCAGCTACAAAGTCGGGCTTTAACGAAGTTTCCGCCTCAAACACACGCAGCGCAGCGACTGAAACTGTCAGAATAGCCGGTTGGGTATTCTCAGTGAGCTTGAGATCGAACTCGGGCCCATCAAAGCAAAGTCGACTTAACGGAAACCCCAGGGCGTCATCCGCTTCCGCAAACACCCGCTCGGCGACAGCAAATTGCGCATGAAGATCTCTCCCCATTCCCACATATTGAGAACCCTGTCCAGGAAAGACGAAGGCCACTTTACCGCTTTGCTTCACCGTGCCGTTCCTCAATTTCGCTCTCGCCGCTCGGTTTGTCGCCTAGTGAGTCGATCTTCGATTTGATTCGCTGCCAAATTTTGCTAGGTAAGCCATGCCTTTTCTCGCCGCTGCCACCCATCTCCCCGAGCACTTGACTGATATGCCCATTGATATCCTGTTGAACTTCCTCCTTGGCCGCACGGATAGCATTCTTGATCGCCCGAGCACTCGACCCTCCATGAGCGACAATCCCGACCCCATCAAGGCCGAGCAAGGGAGCACCTCCATACTCAGCATAGTCGAGACGCCGATAAGCTTCTCGGAGCGAACTACGACTCATGAAATATCCCAGTTTACTGGAAAGATTTTTCTGAAAAGCTTCCTTCAATACGTCTCCCGCGAAACTCGCAACACCTTCCATAGTCTTCAGGGCTATATTGCCGGTAAACCCATCGCAGACGATCACATCGACCTTGCCATTGAAAACATCCCGTCCTTCGACATAGCCAACGTAATTCAACGAGGTCGCTACAAGCTCTTGGCTCGCCGCCCTGGTGAGATCGTTTCCCTTTCCTTCCTCCTCGCCGTTGCTTAGGACCCCGACGCGCGGACTGGCAATCCCCTGCACTTTCTCAGCATAGATCGCGCCCATAAGAGCAAACTGAACCAGATGATGCGGTTTGCAGTCTACGTTAGCACCGGCGTCGATTATTACTGTCCCCTTCGACAAACCCGGCACGACGATCAAAATCGCGGGTCGAGCTACCTGTGGCAACCTGCCCATGACAAACATCCCCGTCGCCATCATGGCACCGGAATTCCCCGCGCTCACCACAGCCTGAACTTCTCCGCGTTTCATCATCTCAAAGGCGATCCTCATAGATGAATCCCTCTTCTTGAGCGCGGAACTGGGAGATTCATTCATAGCGATCATTTGAGAAGCATGGACAACCTGAACCAAAGACGATTGGGTACGATGACGGACTAATTCTTGTTCAACGACCTCCTTCTGACCCACTAGGGCTACATCGACGCCGAATTCTCGGGCAGCCCATAACGTTCCCTCTACCACTGCCCCGGGAGCATGGTCCCCCCCCATGGCGTCAACGGCGATTTTTAGCATACAAGAAAAAAGGTAGGTTAACTTTCGCCGGTCTTTATCACGATTCGACCTCGGTAGAAACCGCAGCTGGAGCAGGCGCGGTGTGGCAGAACGGTTTCCCCACACTTGGGACAAGTGCTCCACTGTGGAGCAGTCAGCGCATCATGCGATCGCCTTTGGTTTTTTACCCTTTTTGAAGTTCTTCTTTTCGGTACTGGCATTTCCTGAGTCCTATCTTTCCCTGTCGCTCAGCGACAGAAGCAAGCCAACAAATGTCGACGAGAACTAACGGCCGACTTTGAGAGTTCGAAAAATCGCCATCCGCGGATCAGCCGTGGCGCAGATACAGTCGCAAGTCTCCTTGTTGAGGTCGACGCCGCAACTTCCGCAAAGCCCGCGGCAGTTTTCGTGACAGAGCGGCCGGGTTGGGAGAGCCAACATTACCTGTTCTGTTATTAGAGGAGCGAGGTTGATTTCCTCTGTGGAATAAAAACTCAAGCCCAAATCCTCCCTCTTGAGCTCCTCAATTTTGCGCCATGACTTAGAGGGATCCGGGCTGAGCACAAAGTCAAATGCCTTGTTTAAAGGAAACAAGTAACTCCTTAAACAACGGCTACAGCTTCCTTCAAGCGTCCCGCCAAACGAACCCTTGAAGAAAATCTCCTGACCGGATCGATAATAGACTAAATCGACCTCCAGGAATGGCGGAAAGCCAAAATCCTTAAACTGGCCATTCTTATAGAGATCGTTCAGTCCATCAATTCGTTCAGCGAACCTAATCTCTGTGGCGGATTCGGTAATGTCGTCGACGGGAATTTTCATCTGCGGACAAGCAAGCTTGCTCGGTAGAATATAGTCAATCAAATCTTATTGTCAAGCCAAGCTTCGTCAATCAACTCAAAAAGCACGTGATTTATTAAACACTTCCATCGTGTCACTATGACTAAGTCCTCGAGTCCAGGGGTTCGCACACGAGGCCAAGGGGTAGACGTCCTTTGAGTGTGGTAGAAAGTAAATCTCTTGAGTATTGACCGGCTTTTTGTTAACCAAATTCAGTTCATGTCATGAACTTTCCCGACACACTACGCAAGCAATGGCACGGCAAGCGCTACAATTCTTACAATCGCTTGCTGAAAGATACTTTTGATGCGCGGGTCTACAAGATTGGTCTCAGATTGGACTTCACCTGTCCGAACCGGGATGGAACAGTCGCTGTAGGAGGATGCATCTACTGCAATAACTCTAGTCACACGCCACAGAACTATGAGCCTCGCACATCAGTAACGGAACAACTTGAGCGCGGGGTGGAGGCGATTCAACGACGTCATCGAGCCGAGAAATTCATCGCCTATTTTCAGAGTTACACAAACACCTATGGTTCAGTCTCTAAGCTCGAAGAGCTCTACCGCGAAGCGCTAGACTTTCATGGAGTCGTCGGTTTGTCCATCGCCACCCGCCCCGATTGCCTCCCTGAGGATATCCTCGATCTCCTAACAGATCTTTCCCATCATACCTATCTTTGGTTGGAGATCGGCCTTGAGTCGATGCAAGACCGGACCTTGCAGTGGGTCAACCGGGGCCATGGACTAAACGAGTTCGTCGACACCGCCCAGCGCTGCAAGAAACGAGGACTCCGGTTGTGCACCCATTTGATCCTAGGTTTCCCCGGTGAAAGCCATGCCGAAATTCTTACAACAACGTCTTTGTTGAATCGGCTTCGGATCGATGGTCTAAAACTGCACAATCTCCATATCGTCAAGAATACCATCCTCGCAAAACTCTATGCCACGGGTAGCTTCAACCTTTTCACCCAGAAGGAATATGTGGCACTCGTTGTTGATTTCCTCGAGCGTTTGGCGCCGGAAACTGTTATGCATCGTTTAACGGGTGAAACTTACCGGGCGATTACCGTAGCGCCGGAATGGTCAATCAACAAGATCGGGGTGCACAATGCGATCTATAAAGAACTAGAGGAACGAGACAGTTGGCAGGGTAGATTCTATCTAAACGAAGCTCAAGTACGGGAAGACCACGGGACACTCTCATCGCCCTGAAGGAGTACAGATTTGAACGGTCATATTGGTCTGATTCATTCGATTCTGCCCGCTACGGCTGACATTCAAGTTACCGTTCCCGAAAATCACCCTTCGACTCGCAATCTGGGGTCGGAGCGAGGCGGTTCAGGCACTATTGTTGATCCGGACGGCTATATTCTAACCGTCCACTATGTCACCGTAGGAGCAGCATCCATAACGGTAACACTCCCGGACGGCGAGCAACACCCCGGAGCGCTGGCTGCCCAAGACCAGGAAACCGGTTTGGCGCTAGTCAAGATTCCCGCGCGAGGACTTCCTTTTCTCAAGCCTGCGGCATTAGACTCAGTCGCGTTGGGCCAGCCCGCGGTTATCATCGCAAGTAGCGGCCAGGCTGCGCGCCGTGTTAGCGGCGGCTATGTAAGTTCCATGGACTGCTACGACGGCCATTGGGAATACATGCTGGAAAAGACCATCCGTCTAACGGCGCCGAATCCAGGTTTTGGCGGTGGTACGATGGCCAACTTTAAAGGCGAAATCATCGGCGTCGTCTCGCTGAATCTAACCGAAGTTGGTAAGTTTTCTCTGGCCATCCCCATCGATTATTATCTACAGCACGCCCAGGAACTGAAGCAGCATGGGCAAGTCCGAAGCCGCCCCCGGCGGCCGTGGCTGGGATTCTATCCGCAACCTCTGGCCGGACACGTCGTTGTTGGAGGAATAGTGGCAGGCGGTCCAGCCGAAAGACACGGTCTTAAGGAAGGCGATATTATTATCGCTGTAGAAAAAAAAGAGATCCGCTCCCGAACGGAGCTCTACCAAGAAATGTGGAAAAAGCGCCCGGGGGAGCGAATCTCGTTTAGAATATTAAGAGACGAGCGGTCTTTTGATCTTGAGATAATCGCGGGTGATCGGTCGGATCGCTATCGCTCCTAATCGTCTCCGCCAACCTTCTGTATTTCGCCCTTGCCAATTACCTTAACCGACTTGGCGGGTGTATAGGCATCCGGTTCGTAATTGATCAAAGCCTTATCTGTTTCCTGTAGATCTCTCAACTTAACGTTGTTGCCACCCTTCTCAATGTTTGTCTTGTCGTCAACACCCACGACTTCTTCACGAACTTTGCCTTTGCGTTCTAGTTGGAACGTTATGGTCCGTTGTCCAACGCTGCTAATGACCCCTTCCACCTCCACAGCTTTTGTTTTGGCTGCTTTGGTCTCAGCTTTCGTGGACTCCTGCTTCTGCGGCTCCGCCTTCGCCGCTTCTTGTTTGGGCGCCGTGGGTTGTTGGGCGACCGTAGGAGCGGCTGGCGGCGGCGTTTCCTGAACCGACGTGCAAGCCACGGTCCAAACCGCCAATAGAAGCGCGGTGATAGACCCGATCATGGTGTTGGCTGACCCTTTCATCCTTTGAACCTCCTTTTTGTTAAGAGATGGGCGTTCGATTTTGGACCACTTAGGTCGAGATTTCGTAACGTAATTTTGAAATCTAAACCATACATTACTTTGCCTTGTCAAGGCAGAGGTCGCTTCGGTGAGCAGCGTTGAGAAACTAGCGAAAAGAAAATAGGAGTATTATTCAAAGGAAATCGGCGCAAGCATGAAGATCGTCACATCCGAACGCGTCATATACGGAGACACCGACCAGATGGGCGTTGTCTATTACGCAAATTATCTCAGATGGTTTGAAAAGGGTAGGTCAGAGTTTCTGCGCCAAATGGGTCTTCCTTATAAGACGATCGAAGAGCAAGGGCTTCATTTTCCCGTAACCGAAGTTTCCTGTCGCTACTTTAAATCAGCGCACTATGACGACGTGATCACGATTGCAACTCAACTGACGTCAGTCGGACGCGCGACCTTGACTTTCGACTATTCAATCTCGCGGGAGGGCGACGGCTTGTCCTTGGCCTCGGGATCAACCAGGCATGCCTGTATCGACACTGATGGACGAATCACGCGCATCCCTAGTGCCCTAGCAGAACGGCTGGCTCGGGGCTTGGTCACTTCATCCAAATAAACCGAACACTAGCCAAAGTCCAAGCCCCGCTGGACATGTACATTCAAGTCAAACGTCGATCTTTATGGTGCACTCAAAACTGCCCTATGGTTTCCGTCTTATGCAGCTTCTTAGCCTCTGTAAGCGCAGCATCGATTTCCATTTTCACATCCGGATCTAACTCGATCTGCAACCTTTTTTGTAATGCGCTGATTCCCTTTGGTAAACCGATTTGCCCTAATGCCCAAGCGACATGACCACGCACCAGAGTTTCTTCATCATCTAACGCCCGCATCAATGCCGGGAGCGCCTCATGACTCTTAGTATTGCCTAGAGCCACCGCAACGTTGCGCAACAGTCCCTTTCGCTTTGCGCGAAGGATCGGACTGCCGCGAAAGCGGCGCCGAAACTCTTCCTCATTCAGCGACAGCAACGGAATCAGATCGGGCGCATAAAACCCGGCTCTCGGGCCGTATGCCTTTTCCATGGTCGGTCGAGGCTTTACGTTATAAGGACAGACCTCCTGACAGATGTCACAGCCAAAAATATGATTTCCCACGAGCGGACGAAGATAACGCGGAATAAAGCCTTTGAGCTCAATCGTCAGATAGGAAATGCAGCGTCGCGCATCCAACACGTAGGGTCCCACGAAAGCTCCGGTGGGGCAGGCTTTCAGACAGAGATCGCACTTTCCACAGCGATCGCGGATCGGCCGATCGTAGGCGAGCGGTATGCTGAGAAAAAGTTCTCCCAAAAAAAACCACGAGCCGTTTTGGGGAGAAATGAGATGAGTATTTTTGCCGATCCAGCCGATACCCGCGATGCCGGCAAATTCCCGCTCCAGGACCGGACCCGAATCCACAAAGACCTTGCCTTCCACGGGACCATTGCAGATCCGTCGAACCACGTCGAGAAGAAGCTCCAACTTGTCCTTTATTAAATGATGATAGTCATCGCCCCACGCATAGCGGGAAATCCAGCCTTTTGGCTGATGCGATGCAGCCGGCCGGGAAAATGGCGTACAATAATTCATCCCCACCGATACGAGCGACACCGCCCACGGCACGAGCCGATGGGGATTGCGGCGTAGGTCCTCGGTCCGTTTCATATATTCCAGCTGTCCCGAGAAGCCCTGCCGCAGCCACTCTGCAAACGACTCCTCATGAGGCGGAAGTTTTACCGGCGAGATTCCGACCAGCTCAAAGCCCAGGTGCTGTGCTTCTTCTTTGATCCGAAGAGACAACGCGTTTTCATTCTGCGCGATCACAAACCTCACCGCCAAAAAACGGATTGAATCGGCGCGATCAAAAGTAGAGAGAACCGAAACAGAAAATTGAACCTACCGATTAATGGTAGGAGATTTTTTTGTCAGGACCCTTTTTCTCGACATCGAGCAACGGTCGGCGTCCAGCAAAACCTGCTTCGATCCGGTGCCAATAGCTGACGGTCGGTTCATCCCGTTGCCAGCACAGATATACCACTTCGGCACCCAGCAGGCACGGGAAATCGATCAGACCTTGTTCCGCTCCCTTGCAGATGCAACCGTAACTCTGGATCTGTTCCACCCCATCTTTGACTTCCGACACGAGCCGAGCTATCTCATTATTCTCCTGCAATCGGTCCATGAAATCCGCGGCCCCTGGATCGAGCTGCTCATCGCGAATGATTATCTTGCTCTTGTTTTTCAGCCGCTGAATATTTTCTTGGATCCGCTCCATCAATACACGCACAGCGGGCAGCAAAGCATTAGCTTCATCCACCGTAAAGAGTCGCGGAAAAGAGATAGAGGAGACCATACCTATGGCTGGCGCGTCTTTGTGGTCACAGCCTTGGAGAGCACAGGTTGCCAATCACTACTAAAGACCCATACCGTTACGGAGTTCTTGCAACAGGGCGATGTTGTCGGAGTGGCCCGTCATATGAGCGACGATTGCGCCTCGAACCGCTTTCCCAAGCAAGTAAAAGTCACCCATGATGTCAAGAATCTTGTGGCGCACCAACTCGTTGGGAAAGCGCAGATCCGTATTAACGATTTTCTCGTCATCGATGAGGATGCAGTTGTTGAGCTTGCCGCCGTTTACCAAGCCCGCTTGTTGTAGCTCCTCGATGTCCCTGAGAAAACCAAAGGTTCTTGCCGGCGCTATTTCCTCCTTGAAGCTGGCAGAACCTTTGTGGATGTAGAGATAATCTTGGATACCCACGGGCCTCGGATAATTCAAGATATAGTGCACCGAGAAAACGTCCGCGGGCTCGATGCTGATCGATTCCCCTCGTTGATTGCCGATTCGATACAGTCGGTCAACGACGATCTCTGAACCTTCCTCATCTTCTTCCTGAACCCCTGCTTCGTCAATCAGATTACAGAACTCTATGGCGGAACCATCCAGAATGGGAATCTCTCCTTGAACCTTCACCAGCAAATTTGTAATGCCGTAACTATGCAACACGGCCAACAAGTGCTCCACCGTCCCCACAGCAAACCCGTTGGCGCGCAGCGAAGTAGCGTATCCGGTCGATCCGACGTGGTCCAGGTGGGCAGGCACTTGCACATCACCCGAAAGGCCGGTGAATAGAATCCCGCTATTAGGCGGCAGCGGGTGAAGGATTAGACCGGTCTTCATTCCCGAATGAAGACCCTGTCCCGATGTCACGACACTTTTCTTCAATGTGCGTTGTCTGATGAATTGGCTAGAGCCTCCCGGTTTTATTGCCGCAAGAGAGCGCTTGCCTGTTTTTGATTTTTGGACTCCGTTGCCGTCAACTTCTTTGGAGTTCCCCGGCGCATAATCTTCTAAAGCCCGCTGCACCGTTAACAACAACGCATCTAGTGAGAGCGGCTTCTCGATGAAATCAAACGCCCCGGATTTGGTCGCTGCCACTGCGGTATGGATACTCCCATGGCCCGAAATCATCACCACGTTGATCGCCGGCTCCTTGCTTTTGATCTGCTTAAGCAGGTCAATGCCGTCAATCTGCGGCATCCAGATATCTAGCAGCACGAGTCCAGGCTTTTCCTGTTCAATCAATTCGAGCACACGAGTGCCATCGGCGGTATCGACAACGCGATAGCCCTCGTCGGTCAGGACTTCTCGGACTGACTCGCGAACTTTGTCCTCGTCGTCGACAATCATGATGACTTTCTGCCCCAACCGTTCTTTCATCGTGTCTCCTACGAATGCATCGTTTGCTTCTGATTCTGGACCAAACGACTCTCGGTTTGCACCGGAAACTCGATCGTAAACTTAGTACCGCGGGATTCATTGGGTCGCACCCGGATGTAACCCCGGTGATCTTCGATGATCTGGCTCACAATAGTGAGTCCCAAGCCTGTTCCATTCTTTTTGGTGGAAAAATAGGGCTCAAAAATTCTTGCCCTTACTTCCGGGGTCAGACCACAGCCGTTATCCGTGACCTCTAAATAGACGACTCCTCGAGAGCGGTCATAACTGGTCGTGATTCTGATTTCGCCGTTTTCTTCTACAGCCGCCACCGCATTGTCCAATAGATTGATGATAGCGCGCTTGATCTGTTCCCGGTCCAATTCGAGTGACGGGATCTCTTCGCTACGAAACTGGAAATGAATATCGTGGTGCCCTTCTTTGAAGAGAAACAGAGACTCCTGAACGATCTCATTCAGGTCGTTCGTGGTGAGGTGAGCCGACGGCAGCCGAGCGAAATGGGAAAATTCATTGACGAGATTCTTCAGCTCGTCCACCTGCTGGATGATGGTCGAGGTACACTTATCCAATATCGCACCGTTACCCTCAAGCAATCCGGAATACCGTTTTCGGAGCCGCTCGGCGGATAATTGGATGGGCGTAAGCGGGTTTTTGATCTCATGAGCGATACGCCTTGCGACTTCGCGCCATGCCTCCATTCTCTGCACCTTTTGAATCTGTGTGATGTCCTCGAGAAAGACCATGATGCCCATGGTCTTTTCCTCGTCGTCGCGCAAGGTTGCAGCAGTTACCACCACGGTACGCAATTGGTCCGGCAAAACAATCTTGATTTGACGCTCCACACGCTCTCGGTCTTTGACGCTTTCTAGGATGTCGCGCATGACCTGGAGTTGTCCAAACTGAAAGACCTCCCCCTGATTTCTTCCGAGGACGCCCGCAGCCTCGACTCCCAGCATCTCCTCAGCAGCCTTGTTCCAGGTCGTAATTCGTCCCGCGGGATCCACCGCGATCACGCCCGCCGCAACATTGGCGAGAAGCGTCTCCACAAAGCGTTTTCTTTGCTCCAGTTCCAAATTGCTCTGCTTCAGCTCTCGGGTCATCTGATTGAACGATCCCACTAAAGTTCCGATCTCATCATCTCCTCCGGAATCGATTTTATAATCCCAGTTTCCCTGGGCGACTTCGTGGGTTCCTTCCGCAAGCTTTTGGATCGGGACTGTAATGCCTTTGGCAAGATAAAACCCGCACCAAGTGGCCGCGAAAATAATCACCAACGTGATGAGAAGCAGGGTCAAGATATAGCTATTTTTGATCGGCGCCTTAAGAAACAGCAGATGTTTGTATTGTTCGTAGGAACGGGAAATTTGCAAGGCCCTTTTAGTGATGCTTTTGGGCACATAATAATCGACGACGACGACTCCGAGCACACGTTTGTCCGAACTATAGATCGGAACGCCTCCACGGATAATGTCCCCTTCCCCAAATGCTTGGGTTCGGGTCACTTCCAGGCCCCGGAGCGCCCGGTTGAGAAACTCTTTTTCAGGCTTGATCGTGACCCCCGTCGGCACTTGTTCATTGAAGGCGACAACCAGTGAGCGATAGTCAGGCGAGAACAATTCAACCGTTCCGAGGTTATACTCCCGTTGTTTGTTTTGGATAAACTCCTTGAGTTCGCCAAGTCGATGGGCCTCAAAAAGGCCTTCTCGGGTCATCCGTTGACTCAGCTGCCGCGCATAGAACAACGCGTTATTGGCCGAATTCTGATAATAAGTCTGGCCGATCTCCAATGAGCCTTGCAACGCGTTCTCCACCTGAAGATCAAACCATCTCTCAAAAGAACGCGTAACAAATCCACCCGCAATGAAGAAGAGCAGCAACGTGGGCACGAGCGACAGCGCAACAAATGCCAATACCAACCGCACCCGCAGGCGGGAGCCAAGGATTCGTCTCTTGCGCTCGAAGACAAGTTTAACCAGGTTCCGTACAACGAGAAAAACCAGCAGCGCCAACAGGATGACATTCACATTGATCAACAGAAAGAAAGCGATATTGTTGCCCAAAGAGTATTCCGGCGCCATCTCAGGCATTCGAACTTCAAAAAAGGCAAACGCCAATACCATCAGGGTAGTGGCAAGGATTACCAACCCCTCACGCTTGCGGCGCTTGGCTTCTTCCAGCTTGAGGCTTGCCTCAAGCGACTCGGCGGTGCCCGAATTTTCCATGAACAGGCATCCTAAGGCGAGAAAAACACAGGTAAATTTTACCGTCTAAAAAAATAAAGGACAAGCGTTACGATCACACTTATAAGAATGCAGGTGGTCAACGGGAAATAGAACGTGAATCGATCCCGCTGAATCGTGATATCACCCGGCAGATGCCCCAACCAGGGGATCTTGCCAGCCGCCGAAAAAATCAGCCCCAGAACAACCAAGACGATTCCAATATAGATAAGTGTCTTACCAAATCCGGCCATTTGTGTAATTGGTTCCTCCCTTTTGTCAGGGGATAGCTAAAACCTATTTCAAAAAAGGCTAGGTTGATTCTTCGAGCTGCTGCCTCTTGGCGATACCGTGCTCCGTCCGAAATGCTCGTACGCCAGTTCGGTCGCCACGCGGCCGCGGGGCGTTCGCTTTAAAAACCCCGCCTGAATCAAGAACGGCTCGTAGACGTCTTCGATGGTGTCTTTTTCTTCGCCGATAGCCGCCGCCAGCGTTTCAATCCCAACTGGCCCGCCCGAAAACTTGTCGATCAACGTCACGAGCAACATCGTGTCCATCTTGTCCAGACCGATGGGATCAACTTCCAACATCTGGAGAGCTTCTTGAGTAACCGGTTGGGTAATTTTGCCAGCCGCCTTGACCTGGGCGTAATCGCGTACCCGGCGAAGCAGCCGATTTGCGATCCGCGGCGTGCCCCGGGACCGGCGCGCGATCTCGGTAGTGCCGTCGTCTTCCGCGGCGACACCCAAAATCGAAGCGGATCGTTTGAGGATTTGCGCTAGTGCTTCGGTCGAATAGAAATCGAGCCGAAAAATTTGCCCAAAGCGATCCCGCAGCGGCGAGGTAAGAAGCCCGGATCGGGTCGTTGCTCCGATCAACGTAAATGGCTTCAATGGCAGTTTCATGGACCTGGCTGCGGGACCTTGACCAATCAGGATATCGATCTGGTAGTCTTCCATGGCCGGATAAAGAACCTCTTCCACCACATGATTCAAGCGGTGAATCTCATCGATAAACAAAATGTCGCCTTCCTCGAGATTCGTCAGCAGTGCCGCCAGATCGCCCGGGCGCTCCACCACCGGTCCCGACGTAGCCTTGATGTTAACACCCATCTCCCGGGAGATAATGTAAGCGAGCGAGGTCTTGCCCAATCCCGGCGGTCCATGGAACAAAATATGATCCAAGACATCGTTGCGTCCCCGCGCCGCGGCAATCGCGACTTTAAGATTTTCCTTTACCTGCTCCTGACCGACGTACTCATCGAAGCCCCGCGGCCGCAGATTGACGTCATAATTTGCGTCGTCCTCGACAAGCCTGGGCGCAACGGAACGCGACTGCGTAGGGGCCTCAGTTTTATCGTTCAGTTTCGGCATCGCAGTGCTAGCGACTCATGCGCCGGAGTACGTCCTTGATCACTTCTTCCAGAGTCCGTTTTCCTGTCTGGATCATATCGCGAACGTTTTTCTCAACTTCCACTTTTCTATAGCCGAGATTGACCAGGGCCGAGACTGCATCTAGCACCAGTTGCGAATCGCTATTTTGAGGGATAGTTTCCGTCGGCCGGGATTGCAAAGTCGTAAATTTATCCCTGAGTTCAACGATCATGCGTTCCGCGAGCTTCTTGCCGACTCCCGGAATCGACACCAGCCGCAACTGATTGCCTTCCTTGACCGCTTCCACCAACTCTTCCGCCGGAATCCCAGAAAGAATGTTTACGGCTAACTTTGGACCGATACCGGAGACACTGTTAAGCAAGAGAAAGACTTGCTTTTCTTCTGCCGCTCGAAAGCCGAACAACTGAAGCGCATCTTCCCTTAGATGGGTATGAATGTAAAGACTGACGGTACCCCCGACCTCGGGCAGCCGATAGAAAACATTGAGCGGGATAAATATCTGATAGCCCACCCCTCCGACATCGACGATGACTTCGCCGGGCAGTTTGTGCGCCAGGGTTCCGCTAATTTGTGCAATCACAATGGCTTTTGGATATGTTTCAGGATGGGACTTCCCGCCGATCGCTTGAACCGCTCAGGACAATCTGCGTCGGCGCATCCCGGGTCGCCACTCCGCCGCCGCTTCCAAGAGGCGAGCGTGAAATGCCTGCCGGTGGACGTGACAAACCGCCGCTGCCAAAGCGTCAGCGGCATCGGCCGCCATCTTCTCCGAAACGTGGAGAAGCGAGGCCACCATTTTTTGTACTTGCTCCTTGGTGGCGTGGCCATACCCGACCACAGCCGACTTGATCTCATTGGAGCTGTACTCGTAGACATCGAGTTGATTTTCTGCAGCCGCTAACAAAGCCACGCCGCGGGCCTGTCCAAGTTTGAGGGCACTCTGCGGATTGCGCGCAAAAAAAACCTTCTCCAGACTGACTCCGTCTGGATGATAACGCCCTATGATTTGTTGAATGCCTTTGTAGATGCGGCTCAATCGAGGCCCTTGCGCTTGGGTACCTACCGTGACGATGGTGCCGCAGGCTACGTGACTTAGTGAGTTTCCAAGCGCCTCAACGATGCCCCATCCGGTCACAAGCGATCCCGGATCAATGCCCAGAATTCTACGAGCCACTGCGGCCCGGCGCGCCGAACGGTCCGAGACCCCCGCCATCAGCTCGCCTTTTCGAGGTACTCGCTGGGAATATCAAAATTAGCCGAAACGTTTTGCACGTCATCATGATCCTCAAGCTCTTCCGTCAACTTGAGAATTTGTTCCACATGCTTTTCGTCTATGGTTACAGTATTCTTCGGAACCATCGTGATTTGCGCACTGGCCAGGGATACCTTTTCTCGGTCGAGCTTTTCTTTGACTTTTTCGAAGTCTTCTGGTTTGGTCACCACTTCAAACAGATCGCCCTCATCCTTGACATCTTCTCCGCCCGCTTCCAACACCAAATCCATCAAGCGGTCTTCATCGACCTGTGATTTTTCAACGGTGATAACGCCCCGCTTGTCAAACATCCATGCCACAGAGCCGGTCTCGCCCAAATTTCCTCCATGTTTGGCAAACAAGCGCCGGATTTCGGAGACCGTGCGGTTCTTGTTGTCCGTCAGCACCTGCGCCAAGATCGCGGCGCCGCCCGGACCGTATCCTTCGTACTGGATTTCTTCGTATGAGACGCCTTCCAATTCCCCCGTGCCTTTTTTAATCGCCCGCTCAATGTTGTCTCCCGGCATACTGTTGGTTCTCGCCGTGATCACGGCCGTACGCAAGCGCGGGTTGGAGTTGATGTCGCCGCCGCCCACTCGAGCGGCCACCGTAATTTCCTTGATGAGCTTGGTGAAGAGTCTCCCCTTCTTTGCATCCTTAGCCGCTTTCTTGTGCTTGATCGTGCTCCATTTCGAATGACCGGACATAACAACAACTCCCTGAATTGTTTGACGTAAAACTACCACAAAGCCTCTTCTGCGTAAACCAGTTATCAACGAGTATCTAATAGTTGCAGATCGTCGCAAATTTGTTTGACGATTCGTCAAAAAACACGTACATTGCCGTGAACTTAAACAGCGCGTCTCAGATGACAACGAAAGCGGCTTAATACTCTAGCCCCCCAGCGAAACGATTCCCAAACATTATTACCCTCCCAATCTTCGGCGGAACTCTATTCCGAAGACGGGACAAGTGAGGCGATTGAAAGGAGTTCAATGATCATTTTTATCAGCGAGACAGCAGCTTTCTTCTGTTGTCTCACTTATGCGAGTTTCTTCGAATGGACACTGCACAAATACTTAATGCACACGCCATTATGGCGATATCCCTTTCGCGCCCATGCCTTGGTTCATCATGGTCTTTTCCGAACCGGGAGCCAATATTTTCTGCCCGACGCGAAAGTCATACACAAGGTTCGCTTCGCCTGGTGGAACGCCCCTTTTATCATCATTCTTCACACACCCGTCATCCTTTGGCTGCAAACGACGTTGGGAGCAAACATATTCGCCGGGGGCTTGTCGGCTCTGATTCTCTATTATTTTCTTTATGAATATCTCCATTACTGCATGCATATTCCCAAGCGACGCTGGCTGGAAACAACGGCCTGGTTCCGTTGGCTGGATTCTCATCATCACATGCATCACAAACGACACTTCAATAATCTCAATGTGGTGTTGCCGTTAGCCGATATTGTCTTCGGCACGCTTATTCCGGTCAAGGATCATATGGCTCTGCCGGACCGTGAAGACGGAGCTACGCAGGTCGGACTGTTGTTATCCGAGTCATAGACGAGGACTTTATATAGAGCGAGTGTCGAATGCAGACTAACTTGGTTGCAAGTCGATTTCTTTTTTCCTTTTTTCTTCCGCTTCCGCTATAATCCGGCGGTCTGTGTTCGCGTAACCCAGCAACACGACAAAATCTATCGTTTGATATGTTGCATTCACGCGCTCTCCCCCGATTTTTTCTGCCGCCGTTATTGTTTCTCGTAGCCTGTTCCCTACCCCCGTCTAGGGTCAAGTTGCCGCCGTCACCAGCCTCCGAAAGTCGTATTACCCAGACTGGCATCGGATCTTGGTACGGACCAGGTTTCCATGGAAAGGCGACCGCCAGCGGAGTCATCTACGATCAGAACGATCTGACCGCGGCGCATCAGACATTGCCCCTTGGTACTCGAGTCATGGTTACCAACCTCGATACCGGCAGCTCTGCTGAAGTTACGATCAACGACCGCGGTCCCTTTGCCAAGGGTCGAATTATTGATCTCTCCTATGGGGCAGCAAAAGCCCTCGGGATGATCGGTCCCGGTACGATCCCGGTGCGCTTGGAAGTGCTCGAAAGTTCCAGCAAGATTCAGTCGATTCCCACTTCTCTCGACTACACATTGCAGTTGGGATCTTTTTCCCAGCTCGAGAATGCGCAACAGTTGCACGACAAAGTCAAAAGTTCGTATGCGGACGTTTCCATCGTGCCGCTGCAGGCAAAAGACGTTACCTATTATCGTGTTCAGTTAGGGACCTTCTCCAATCGCAACGCCGCCGGAGAACGGGCGCGCCAACTATCACAGGCAGGATTTCCGGTTATCATCATGGAGAAGTAGGTGTACCTCTTGTCCGGTTGGGGTCCCAAGCCGCGTTTCGTCAAACGGAGTGAGTATCCAAACGGTTTCAATCCGGGAGCTGGTCGGAAACCTTACAAGCTCCTACAGCTCCACCCCTCCCTATTAGCTGGTCCAAGCGACAGCTTGCGAGCCGATGCGCCAGGAGACCGCCTCATGTTGCTGCAATTCGTGGGATGGTTTGTCTTGCTGCTTGAGGGGGCAATGCCGACTCGATGCCCTGCAACTCGCCGATGAAGCTTGGAAGAGTCTGACGCGGAGACAGGGTCCACCGCAATCCTCTTCGACTCCGCCAAAGGGCCTCCTCAGTTGTCTCTCAGAAGCAGATAGCGGCCGCTCTCGCTCTTTACCCGGCCTTCCCGCATCAGCTTTTCTAAGTGCGCCTGGACGGAAAACTCAGCGACCCTTTGTAGCGCCGGCGAAACACCCACGTAAATCATTTCGGTGATGTCGCCGATGGTGTGGCGCCCTTTGCGCAATGCCTCGAGCACCTGCTTTTCCCGCATCATGCGATGCTCGATATACTCCTTGATTTTCGCCTCAGGTTTGCCAACTAGAGGTCCATGCCCAGGCAGAATTAGACTGATATTGAATTCGAGCAGTCTCTCCAAGGACTTCAAGTAGTCGGTCATATTGCCGTCCGGCGGTCGGATCACTGCCGTACCGTAGCCAAGAATATTGTCGCCGCTGAACACCACCCTGTCCCCGGACTCATAAAAGCAACAGTGGCCGGATTCATGGCCTGGGGTATGAAGCACCTGCAACTCGCCACCGCCGAACGCGATCCGATCGTTGTCGTCGTATTGAAAATCTTCGCCACCGAGGTAACCCGCACGGGAGCGATGAATGCCGAGCTTGGCGCCGCAGCGTTTCCTCAAGGCCAGGGCACCGCCACAGTGGTCGCTGTGAATATGGGTTAGCAGAATCTTTTCGATCTTCTTCGCGCCCATCGCTTCCGCTTGCTCGATAATGCCGTCCATGTTCGAGTCTTCGCTCAGCGCGACATCAATAACCAGCACGTTCTCCTTACCGACGACGTATTGATTCGTCCCCTGCAACGTCATGATGCCGGGGTTGTTCGCAGTGTAATGACGGATGCGATCAGGTGTCGCCATTGCAGCCCTCTCAGCGCCTTCCAAGTTCGAAATCACAGATGGAAGAATTCCGGCCAGAAACGCCAGCGATGCTTTACCCATTGTCGCCAGCGCTTCTCGTCGTCTCATTAGCCTAAGTTTCTAGTTCCTGTTGAGGATTCAACTCAAAAGCCAGAATCCACAATCGAAACGCTAATTCTGCAGCAGTTGCCGCAGCACGTACTCCAAAATCCCTCCATGTCGATAGTAATCCAATTCCGCAGGGGTATCGATGCGGCAAATCACCTTGAACTCGGTGACTTTTCCGTCATCGGCGGTTGCCTTTACGGTGAGTTCCTGTCGCAGCTTGAGTCCGGCCGAGATACCAACCAAATCGAACTTCTCGAATCCCGTCAGACCGAGGGACTTAAGATTCTCACCGGCCCTGAACTGCAAGGGCACGATCCCCATACCGATCAGGTTACTGCGATGAATGCGCTCAAAGCTCTCCGCGATCGCTGCCTTGATGCCCAAGAGCCTCGGTCCCTTGGCCGCCCAGTCGCGGGACGAGCCGGTGCCGTATTCTTTGCCCGCGATGACGATTAAAGGAACGCCTTCCTTTTGATACTGCATCGCTGCGTCATAGATCGACATCGGCTTTTTATCCGGCAGGTGCACAGTCACACCGCCTTCGGTTCCGGGCGCCAAAAAATTCTTCAGCCGGACGTTGGCGAACGTACCGCGCATCATGACTTCATGGTTGCCGCGCCGCGCACCGTATTGGTTGAAGTCTTTTTGCGCGACGTCATTGTTGGTGAGATAGCGCGCCGCCGGACCGTTCTTTTCGATCGAACCTGCCGGTGAGATGTGGTCCGTCGTAACCGAGTCGCCAAGCAGCGCCAATACACGTGCCCCTTTGATTTCCTTGGGTTCTCCTGGAGTCTTCGACATGTTCTCGAAGTAGGGGGCTTCCCTTACATAGGTCGATTGACCATCCCACTGGAATAGTTCTCCCTCAGGCACGGGCATCGCCTTCCAACGCTCATCGCCCTCGGTAGCCTGGCTATACTCTTTCTTGAACATCTCTGAGCGCACCGACCGGTTCATCACCGCCTGAACTTCCTGGGGTGTTGGCCAGATGTCTTTGAGATAAACCGGCCTACCCTGGGAATCGTTTCCCAGCGGGTCTTCATATAAGTCCACATCCATGCTGCCGGCCAACGCATAGGCAACCACCAAAGGCGGCGACGCGAGATAATTTGCTCGCACGCTAGCATGAATGCGCCCTTCGAAGTTGCGATTGCCGGACAAGACGGCGGCGGCCACGAGGTCGCCTTCTTGAATGGCGTTGGCTACCGGTTCAGGTAGTGGACCGCTGTTGCCGATGCAAGTGGTACAACCATAGCCTACCAGGTGAAAGCCGATCTTTTCCAAATCAGCCAATAAGCCGCTGTCCCTTAAATACTCAGTCACGACTTTAGAACCCGGTGCTAAGCTCGTTTTTACCCACGGTTTTCTAGTGAGACCCTTCTCTGCCGCCTTCTTCGCCAAAAGCCCCGCCCCAATCAGCACCGACGGGTTTGAAGTGTTGGTGCAGCTCGTAATGGCCGAGATCACAACCGAACCATGTCCCAGCTGAAACTTGTCCCCATTCGACTGCACAGCGACGGTCTTGTCCTCCTTGCCGCTTTTCATCAGCGAGGGCAACGCTTCTCGAAACGCTTTCTTGCTTTCGGTGAGCGGCACTCGGTCCTGCGGCCTTCGAGGACCGGCCAGGCTCGGCACCACCTTGCCCAGATCCAGCTCGAGGGTATCCGTGAACATTGGATCGGGTGAAGCATCGGTGCGGAACATCCCCTGCTCTTTGGCGTAGCTTTCGACGAGTTTGATCAGCTCTGGATCGCGCCCGGTGAGCGTTAGATATCGCAGCGTCTCGTCGTCGATCGGGAAATAACCGATCGTTGCGCCATACTCAGGCGCCATATTGCCTATCGTCGCGCGGTCGGCCAGGCTCAAGCTCGAAAGCCCGGAGCCGTAAAACTCGACAAACTTTTCGACAACGCCCTTTTTACGCAGCATCTGCACGACAGTTAGCACCAGGTCGGTAGCAGTCGCGCCTTCGGGTAGTTTGCCGTGGAGCTTGAAACCGATGACTTCGGGGATGAGCATGATGATCGGCTGGCCGAGTAGCGCCGCTTCCGCTTCGATGCCGCCCACGCCCCAACCGACTACGCCCAAGCCGTTGATCATCGGCGTATGCGAATCCGTTCCAACAACTGTGTCGGGATAGGCGAAGGTCGCGCCGTCTTTCTTGGCGCGAAATACTACCGGCGCCAAATATTCAAGATTGACCTGATGGCAGATTCCGGTATCCGGTGGAATCAGCCGAAAATTATCGAAAGCTCTCTGCCCCCAGCGCAAAAACGCGTAGCGCTCGCGGTTACGGTCGAACTCGATTCGAGAATTCTTGTGGAAAGCGTCGGCAGTACCGAAATAATCCACTTGCACCGAGTGATCAATGACGAGATCCACCGGCGCCAACGGGTTGATCTTCTTCGGGTCGCCGCCCAAACGCTTCATCGCCTCGCGCATGGCCGCCAGATCTACTACGGCCGGCACGCCGGTCAGATCTTGCATTAATACCCGCGCGGGCATGAAAGCGATTTCTTTGTCCTGCTTCGCTTTGGGACTCCAGTTTGCCAGAGCCTTAATGTCATCTTTGTTGACGTGATGATTGTCTTCCTGGCGGAGCAGGTTCTCTAAAAGGACCTTCAAAGAGACTGGCAACTTGGACACGTGCATGAAACCCGCTTTCTCGAGCGGTTCGAGTCGGAAGATATCGTAGCTCTGGCTGCCTACGGTTAGCGTCTTCCGGGTACCAAAACTATCCACGTACTTCTGCGCCATGAGGGATCTCCTTTATCAGGTCTGAGCGTAATCTATTTTGTAGCGAGGGTATCGGGATAAAGCAACAGCCAGGATTTTCATGTTGAACGATCATTGACTGCCCTGAACCTTGTACCCTTCTATCACGCAAGTTACACTCCAGATCCGGTTTTAGTTTCCAAATGCGCCTGAGCCAATATGACTCTTGGCGAGACGTTTAACGAAACCATTTGATTGGGTGAGAAATGGCGATTGTGATCGAAAAATATTCACCGGCTCAGCTGGATGCAGCGGTATCGGTGTTGTCCAACGCATTTGTGACCAATCCGCTCCATATTTCCGCCTTTGGGCCGCAGCGCATCGATCAAAATCGATTATTTTTCCGCATCGGTCTGCGTCATATGTTTATCGGCGAGGCCTTTGTCGCATTGAAAGACAAACAGGTTCGCGGCTACATGCATTTTAACGCTTCTCCCCACTGTCTCCCGGCTCCGGAAGAGATTCCGATCGCGGCAACGACTCTATTGAAGCCCCTCGGTGAAGCAATTCCCCAAGTCATCAAGTGGTTCGCGCGATGGTGCCACCTTGATCCCGAGGAGCCGCATGTGCACCTGGGACCCATCGGTGTTGCACCCGAAGCTCAGGGAGAAGGAATTGGCTCAGCATTGATGAATCGCTACATCGAGCATCTCAAAGGGCAGCGGGCCGCGGGTTACCTCGAAACCGACAGACCGCAGAACGTCGAATTCTACAAAAAATTCGGCTTCATTGTCCGGCATGAAGAGCAACTCATTGGCACAACGACCTGGTACATGTGGCGCCCCTGTGACTGCGCAACGCAGGTCTGATCCATTGGTATTGGAACGAAGTTTGACACCAAACTTCAAATTCTGAACTCCTCCTTCTAATCTCGGCTAAAAATTTTCCCTTGACAGCAAAGGCCTCTATCCATTAAACCCTTGCCCTATCACTTATCTTGGTAAGTCGGGTATCCGAAGATTCTAGCCATGCTCTTCGACGCGAGGAGGTTTCTATGATGTGGACGAGGGTCCGGGACCATTGGCAGGCAAGCATGCGTCGATAAGCAGGTCCGAATAAGGATTACGAGTGGAATAGGCCCATATAAGCCACAGTAGAAAAACCGACGCATGAGCGGTGAGAACACGTTGAGTCGACGAAATTTTCTGGGGGCACTGACGGCGCTAGGCTCCCTCAGTCTGACAGCCTGCACGACGGCCTCAAAGCAGACATCCCGACTCTGGACGGCGGATCGTACTGTCGGACTCCCGCCCCGCGGCGAGTTTGTCGTGCGCAACGCCTACATCGTGACCATGGATCCTCAACTGGGCGACATACCTCGCGGCGATGTCCACGTGCGTGATGGTGTGCTAGTCGCCGTCGGTCCCGATCTCGCGGTGCGCGGAGTTGAAGAAATCGACGGTAGCAATCGGATCGCCCTTCCCGGCTTCATCGATACCCATTTCCATCTCTGGGGTAGCTTTGCCCGCGGCATCGTCGCAGACGGCGACTTTGACTACTTTCCGGTGATGAGCCGCATCGGCCCCGCTATGACCCCCGAAGACGCGTACAACAGCTCTAAGTTAGGGATCGCTGAGGCGGTGAACTCCGGGCTGACGACGATTCACGACTGGTCGCACAACATCATCTCAGGTGCATATGCCGACGCCGATTTGCGCGCGCTGCGCGATGTCGGCATCCGCGCGCGCTTCTCATACGGCTACAGCCGTAGTTTGCAACTAAAGCCTGATGAGACGGCTGACCTTGCCGATATCGAACGGGTGAAGCGCGAATGGTTCGGTGCGTCCAATGACGGCCTTTGGACCATGGGCTTCGCCTCGCGGGGGCCTGGGGACACACCCCCGCAGGTTTACCAAAAAGAATGGGAAAATGCCCGCCGTTTGGGAATACCCATCACGCAGCACGCTGGGCGATCCATTGGTGAGATCCAAAAATTTCGACGCATCGAGATCTTATACCGCGACCGGCTGCTGGGTCCGGATGTTCAGCTCATTCACACTTACAACGCTTCACCTGAGGAACGCCAGATGATCGCCGAAACCAAGACCCACGTCAGCATCGCCCCGTTCACGGCGTCGCGGCTGGCGTCGGGACTGCCCTATCTCGGCGACCTCCTCGCGAAAGGTGTCCAATGCAGCTTATCGGTCGACACAACAACCGTGGCCGGCAATGCCGACATGTTCAGCGTCATGAGGCTGATGCTGCAGCTGAATCATCTGCGTTCGATGAACGTGCTCGAAGTTCAGCCGCGACGAATTTTGGAGTTGGCGACACTCGACGGCGCGAAAGACTTAGGCATTGCCGACCGTGTGGGCTCGCTCACACCCGGCAAGCGCGCCGATCTCATCCTGGTGCGAACCAACGACTTGAATACCGCGCCCTTTGGGAATCCGGCGATCCTGCTCGTACAGCAAGCTCAACCGGTCAATGTGGACACTGTCGTGATCGATGGCCGTATTCTCAAACATAAAGGAGAGCTGACTGCGCTTGATGCCGAGGAGGTAATTCGCAAAGCCATAGAATCCTTCGCGGCAGTGCGTAAACGCGCCGGCGGCCCCTAGTTTGACTATCCCGAAAGGAGCCAGCGCACGCGGTTACTCGCCTATTTTAACGCTTGTCGATCTGTTTCAACGCTTCGTTCAAATAACTCTGGTCAACGAACTTATCGGGCTCCGGCAGCGGTCCTTTCGCACCCGTTTGTTCGGCGTAGATTCGGATATTATATTTCAGTCCTTCCATAGTGACTTCGCCGTCGGGTGGCCAGAAGCGATTTTGTGTGTAGAACTCCCAGCCCTTGCGGGCATGAACCGGCTTGAGTTGCATCTCTTTGGCTAAAAAGTCGACGGCAGCTTCTCTGTTTTCATGCAGCCACCGCAGCGCCTCCACCATCCCCCGCATGAAACGCACCATAACGGGACGATTTTTTTCCGCCCAACTTCGTCGCGTCGCAATAACGTTGGTTTGAAAATAGGGAACCCCGTCCGAAAGCTTGCCGATGATATTGAAACCGGCTTCTTCCGCCGCATAATTCAACGGCACGGCGACAGTTGTCGCATTGATTTGGCCCGACTGCAGGGCTGCGAGGTTGGTGGCTGAACCACCGGCAATGACCAATAGTTTATAGTCGCGCGGGTATTCCAATCCTTTCACCTTGAGTGCCTCACGCAGCACCGTAATCGTACCGCCGGTCAATGACGCCGTGCCAAAGGTGACCCCGCGCAGGTCTTCATAAGTCTTGATACCTTTCGCTGCGACGATAAATTGCGCCGTGCCATTGATGACGCCGCCGGTGAGGATGAAATCCAAACCCCGCTCCGATGCGTCGATATAGGGTTCAGCCCCTCCAGAGCCAATATGCAAAGACCCTGCGGAGAGAGCCTGAACGGTCATCGGCATCCCGCGCAGCAGCACCAACTGCACATCCAACCCTTGCTTCTCAAAGAAGCCTTTTCTTGCACCGACCCAGAGTGGGCTGTATCCGAGGGTCTTACTCGATGCCCCCAGAAAAATCTTGGGTTTCTCCTGTGCCATAGCAGAAGGCTCTGCGAAGGCCCAGGCTAGAAGCGCCAATGCAATTCGCAAATGGATGACCATGAGACCTCCTCGTGCGCCCGCTTCGTTTCTACTGCAAAACAGAGTCGCATCCAACCTTTTCAATCGCGGCGCGCCGCCATCAAGACGAGGATTGGTAATCGTGGCGGAAAAACCCGCGACCGATCTTGGGGGATTATAGGTATTGGGACGCTATCGCATACATCCTCGATTTAGGGTAAATATAGAGGTTGAAAGGAGTATTGGGGTCTGGGCGGGGGATTGTTAGCAGAGGATAGGCAACTTGCACGTACAAGGCTAAATGTTCCGCTTTTCCAGAGGCCTATAGGGCCGCTGGGCACAGAGGAGAAACGATGGAAGGTTTTCATGACTATCAGAAGTGCACCATCCTTTACGTAGATGACGAGGAAAAATCGCTCAAGTATTTTACTCGGGCTTTCGGAAACAAGTTTAGGATTCTAAGCGCCACCGACGCCACAGAGGGCTACCGTCTCCTGGAACAACATCGAGATGAAATCGGGCTTCTGATGACTGACCAAAGAATGCCCGGTGAAAAAGGTGTCGAATTTCTCCAACGAGCCAGCCAGTTACATCCGAAAGCGATTCGTATTCTGACTACGGCATACTCCGACTATGATGTGGTTACCGAGGCGGTTAACTCCGCTGCCATTTACAAATACGTGACCAAACCCTGGGATCTCCCTCAGCTTGAGACGATCCTTGAAGAAGCTTGCGAGTCCTTCACGATGCAACGGGAGCGCGATCTTCGCGTTGAAACCAAAGTTCTGGCGGCGCCGCAGCAAACGACAAGCGCCGACCAGCGTGCTGAATCGGGAGATCTGCAGACACCGGAGCAAGTGGCCCGTTATCTAAATATCACGAAGTTTACTCTTTATCGTCTGGTCACACAGAAGAAAATTCCCGCCTTCAAAGTCGGCAATCAATGGCGCTTTAAGAAAGATATGATAGATGCCTGGCTGATGGCCAAGGCAGGCATCCGAAAAAAGTCAGATTGACTCCTTCAGCAATAGTTCCTAACCGCCTAAATTCGTGACTTTGCGAACCGAGTCCTTATCAAGCTAGGCCTGTAGTTGAGGCCACGAGGACACCAAAATTGGTTTCGACGACTCGGATTCATTGTAGCGCTTTTCGCCATAGCAGTGGTCTGCAAAGGCTTCTTGCAGTTCCTCCCTCTGCGTAATAGGCTTCGGGCAACTAGAGTCCGGATTTCCGCTTCACGATCGCGGAACCTCAGTTAGAATACGAATTAGAAAAACATCTCATGAAAACCCCAGGCAGACGCATCGAGATCGCTGAAGAACAGCTCAACCGATTACGGCAGATGCTTGAAACTGTTCTGGCGGCGAACGAATTTTACCGGAAAAAGTTTTCAGCCGATGGCTCTTGCGAGATTAGATCCATGGAGAGCCTGAAGAACCTGCCTTTTACGACAAAGAGCGAACTGGCGGAAGATCAGATTCGCCATCCGCCGTTCGGTACTGACTTGACCTTCTCCCAGGAACACTACATTCGAGTTCATCAGACCTCGGGCACCAGTGGGAATCCCATGTATTGGCTCGATACTGAAGAATCCTGGCAATGGTGGGCGGAATGCTGGAAAGTCATTCTGGAAGCAGCCGGCATTCGTCCTGAGGATCGTATTTACTTTGCTTTTTCGTTCGGTCCGTTTATCGGATTCTGGGCCGGTTGGGAAGGAGCGCGAAAACT
>Ga0209799_1000012_pt1 | contig 32688 bp, 33 predicted proteins | sample PanSoiPlo36MoBio_FD_188324 | JGI IMG/M metagenome (GOLD analysis project Ga0209799, IMG submission 188324) | Tropical forest soil microbial communities from Panama analyzed to predict greenhouse gas emissions - Panama Soil Plot 36 MoBio (SPAdes)... | ecosystem: Environmental > Terrestrial > Soil...
AAAGCGGCCAAAGAAACAAATCCGAATCCCGCCCAACCCATTCTCGTTAGAAAATCTCTGCGGCTCCAAATCCCCCCCCCGTTTGCTCGCGGTCATTCCTTTCTCAATACGGACATCTATTAAGGAGTTCATCGGTTAGTAAACATACGAGACTTAAGGGGCGAGTTGTGGAGAGTGCGGGCATCCGATCCTGTCGCGAACATTCAAGCCCGGACCGTTGGCATAACCGCCCCTGGAGTGGATGGGGTGGTGGCCGACAAGGCCAGACCGATTGCCCGCGCTTGGAACGACTTGTCCCTAAGGTTTTGAAGAACAGGAAGTGTCTAGATACTTATGAACTCCTTAAATAAGTTGCTGTCAACGCGTGCCAGCGAAGCTGATGCTTGAGCAAAACGCACGCCATCGAGTTGTTTTTTCACAGCGAATAAAAGGAAAAAACATTTCGACACAATATTGTTATTAAGAAGCAGATCGCATGGACCTGGGCCTGTGGCCAAACGGCAAGTTGACACAGCAAAATGTCTCAGTCCTATGGAAGTTACGATCTCTACCTCGTGGCCGCCGAGTGTTTTGCGAATGGCATTCCTCTTGCTCAACTGCGAAAAACAGCAAAGAGAGAAAGGAGGTGAAATCATGAAGAACACGAAAGCAAACTTGTCGATGCTGCTTATAGTCGGCGTCCTTGGAACAAGTGGCGCAGTTCTGGCCGCTGATGACGCGCAAGTCGAAGGGCAATTAGCCCCTAACAGTTACTGTCACGAAAAGTTTCCGGCGATAACCGGGCGCAGCCTGGACGGTAGTCAGCCACAGTTGAAACAGTCAACCACGGGAGACGTTATCGACTACTACGGTCCGTGCGACGAGGACCCCACCGGACAAGGCCAAGTTTTGACTCAGAAACTCGAACACCAACACCAGATGGAGGGTTCACGAGGCGGAGAAATTGGTCGGTTTTGATCAGATGGGGGCGGCAGCTCCGGGTGGAGGAGAGGCAGTCCTCTCCTCACCATCTTTTGTCTTAGTGTCCTCTGGAGGTGATTATTTCACAGTTGGATTTAACACGACGGTGCATGTGCCGTCTCAAGGACAGGCGCGACTTTACTTTGCTTGGCAGGATTTGCTCGCCAGCCACACGGTAGCAAAGAAGTAATCCATATCTGTATCTTTCACGGCGCGATCATGGGAGTTTTTATCAGCAGCAAAAATGAAAGGAGGAATCCCGAGGTCGTTCTAATTTTTCAGCCAGTGAATCTCGGGATCAAATGTGAAGATGGAAAAGCAAGATATGCCTAATGCGATGGACGAAATAAGAAAACTACAAGAAGCGCTCAAAAAGGAAGGTGACGGTTCTGGTTCCGCCGATGGGATTATGCCAAAAAAGACGAAAGCTAGAGGAAGGAGATTTGAGAAGACTAGTGCCGTCAAGCCTAACCGCAAGCCCAATGAGTAACCCTCAAAAAAAATCGTTGTTCAAAATCCCACCAAGCAAATGCGGAGAGATGGAGAGAGAAACGTTAGCTTCCCGATTCTCTCGAGCAGGGGCCAATCTCTGGCCCCTGCTCACCAATTCCCACACATGGTTCAGTGAGCAAGCCAGATCAACAGACGTCTCCCTGCCAAAAGAACCCCGATAAATTGCCTGGTTAAGTTTTTCTGAGATTGCGCCGCCTACTTGAACCGTTCAAGAGACGTTTTATTAACCCAAGTAATCGGTGCGCACCAAAGGGCTTCGATAGAAGCGGGGAATCGATGCTCTTGGCAATATCATCGAGCGCTTCATCGGCGAAAGCAGAAGTCAAAATAATCTTCGCCTCTGGATTATCCTCTCTCAGATACTCAGCGAGTTCGCTTCCCAAAACCAGCGGCATGCGTTGGTCGAGGATGAAGAGATCATAAGGTTGGTCCAGCGACATCTCGTAACCTCCAAAGCCGTCCGTCGTCCACTCGACTTCAACTCCCTTCTCTTCCAGGATCTCAGCCAAAAGTTTGCAGAAGTTCGTATCATCGTCGATGATCAGGACCCGCACTTCCTTCTCCTCCGGTCTTTTTCTATTTTTGCGCGCAAAAATGATGCCGACAGACGGCGGTAAGGCCGGCTACATTTTAGCAAGGAGTCGCGTGTAGAGATTATCAACTCTTCCTCAGGTCTCATGATCGTACCATACACGTGCCTGGAACACGTCGGCGAGCTTGAAGACTCCGGCGTGAGGCAAAGTGGGTCTTCCGCTACACATCTTCGCCACGGCGCCCTTATCCAGACGTTTTTATCAGCGAGCACGGCGCCAAAAGTCTTTGTTTTCCTGTTTCTGTTCCATGGCATTCTTCTTGAATTCTTCTTACGCCATTCGTGGAGATTCCGTGGTCAGCGGAACCAAACAGACAAGGAGAATCTATGGCAGCACAAACAAAGACCATTTTAATAGCGACTGAACAGGCCGGAGCTCTGCCAGAATACTCGTGGGGGGAACTTACCGAGCCCGGAACGTATGTGGAGAAGGAAACGGGTGATCTTTATCGAATTCCTCAGGCGCTGATTCAAGAAGCGTCTCCATTGATTCGCAGGGCGAGCTTACGGAGCTCCACACTTGTTCAGTTGAGCAAAAATCCTTTCATGACGACCTTCGTAGCTCGGATTACGTGCGTCGAACATAATGTCAAACCGAATTTCTAGTTTTTGAGTCGCGGATCCCTGATCTTTTCGCGGACATTTTGAACAGACGATCCGGACGGATCAGATTATCTTTGGGGAGTTTACAAAAGAAGACCAGCAACTTTACTGCGAGGAAGTCGAGGCAGTGACAGGCGAGACAGCGAAAGCCTACCTACGACTTATGGTTTTGGCCAACATCGAAGTGGATCATGAACCGTTTATCCAGTGCGTTGGGCTTCTTAGCTTTGATTGGGAGGGGACACTCAATTTCTTTTCGCTGGAGAGTCCTGGGACCACTGCGGTGGTCCCCGCGTCGGAAGACTGGCGCCGGATCGGCACATACAGCACGGAAGGTCTGGTTGTTCCGGTCTGAGGATAAAGATCCATGAGCTGATAGACGGTCAGGGGCATGTCCGTGGATACCGGCAAACCTAGCTGTCGGGCGCCCGCGACGGTAATTGGAAAATCATGGGTCCAATGTCCATCACTCAGAATGGTCGCGAGTTCGATGGCTTTTTCTTTGGGAAACCGTTTGAGCAGCACCTCAGTGATAAAAGAGGCGACTTGTAGCTGTGCTTTGGCTGCAACGTCCGCTAGAATCAACATCTCATCGCTCATTTGGCTCGGCTTCTTAAGCGTTAAAACCTTGATAATCGATGCTGCGGGCATGTCTCCCACCTCTGGGTCGATGGGACCCAGAACAGCATTGCTGTCCATGACGATCTGGTCTGCAGCTAGAGCAATGAGTGTTCCGCCACTCATCGCGTAGTGCGGTACGAAGACGGTGACTTTTCCTTTGTGTTCGACCAGGGCTTTGGCGATCTGCTCGGCCGCAAGTACCAAGCCGCCCGGGGTATGTAGGATCATGTCAATGGGTTGTTCGTCTGGGGTAAGACGAATTGCACGGAGAACCTCCTCGGAGTCTTCGATGTTGAGATAGCTGCTCACGGGAACACCGAGAAAATTGACGGTTTCCTGGCGATGAATCATAGCGATTACACGTGATTTCCTTTCATTTTGCAGCCGGGAGAGAACTCTCCCACGTGCCAAGTCTGGCCACCAGGAGGCCCACAATTGTTGAATGAGAATGAAGGCCAGAGCAAGCCAGAAAAGTGTCTTTGCCGCGATTATAATCCGTCTATACGAATGATCGTTACCGCTTTCCACGCTATCACGCCTGCTCACATGGACACGGTTAGGAGCCTCGTTCATCTGGGGAATTCGAACCTGCGGGTTTAACCGAGTTGTCCAAAATACTTTCCACCGCCTCAAGCAAATGCCTTGCGCTGAAGGGTTTAGACAAGACCGGGAACCCAATCCGCTCGGAAAGGTTTAGCAAGGTTTTATCGGCAAAGGCAGAAACCAGAATAATCTTGGCGAATGGATGGTCTTTCTTTAAGGCCTCGGCCAGTTCGGTTCCTAATACTAAGGGCATGCGGACGTCAATGATAAAGACGTCATAGTGATGGCGACTAGCCATCTCGTAACCTGCGAGACCGTCGGTAGTCCAGGCCGCTTCTACCCCTTGGCCTTCCAAAATTTCCGCCAAAAGTCGGCAAAAAATCTCATCATCATCTACGACCAGAATACGCATGGCTCTCTCTATGAGTCTTTATTCTCGGATACGAGCAAAGACGGTGCCTACAGAAAATTGCACGGGATTAAGACGGTTTCTACTCTCTCCGCCATAGAACGAAAGACGCAGAGATGAGGTGTGGCCAGATTGCGGGAAAAGAGGTACTTTGCCTCAGTCTTGCTTGAGAAAGGGCTCGATTTTAAAGCGAGCGAGCATGCGGTACAGCGACCGCCGGTCAATACTCAGAACTCTAGCGCTGCGGGAGACGTTCCCTTGATTTTGTTTGAGGACATGCAGCACGTAACGCTTTTTGACCTCTTCGAGAGTCGGCGTATCGGGAAAGAGGAATTGTTCGTTTTGCGAGTCATTTTGAAACGATTTTGCAACCGCATGATTGCGTACCGCCTCCGGCAAATCGTCCGGGGTCAATATCGATTGATAAGAAAGCGCGACCGCCTGCTCGATAGCGTTTTCCAGTTCGCGAATGTTGCCTGGCCAGCTGTAGGCGCAAAGCAGCTCCATCGCTTTGTCAGAAATGGCGGTGATAACTTTGCCGCTCTCCTGCATGTAGCGCTGTAGAAAATATCGCGCCAGGAGCGGAATATCTTCGACTCGTTCCCGCAGGGGTGGGAGGTGAATGGCGACTACATCTAATCGGTAATAAAGGTCTTGGCGAAAATCTCCCTTGCTCACCGACTCGCTCAAGTTGTGGTTCGTGGCGGCGACGACGCGAACGTCTACCTTTATCCAGTCTTTACCACCGACCCGTCGGATCTCATGCTCCTGGAGAACGCGCAGAAGCCGCGCCTGCATGTTTGGGCTGATGCCGCCGATTTCGTCCAGAAAGCAAGTGCCGCCTTGAGCTTCCTCAAAAACTCCCTTTTTGTCCGCCAGCGCTCCGGTAAACGCCCCCCGGACATGGCCAAACAGTTCACTTTCGAGAATCGTCTCGGTAAGCGCTCCGCAATCTACGGCGACAAAGGGACGGTTGGCTCGCGGACTGTGCTGATGAATCGCTTGAGCAATTAATTCCTTACCTGTCCCGCTTTCACCGAGAATAAGCACCGTGCTTTTCGTCGGAGCAACCCGCGCCACGGTCTTGTAAACCTCCACCATCGCCGGACTCTTGCCAATGATCTTGCCGAGCTGCTGCAGGTTCTCATCACCCCCGCCGTTGCTCATTTCCGCATTGCGCTGCAATGACCACTGGGCTAAGGCGCGCGACACGGTCTTTTTTAGTTCTGCCAGATTCATCGGCTTGGAGATGAAGTCAAATGCCCCTTCGTGAATCGCCTCGACGGCGGTTTCAATGGATCCGAACGCAGTCATCACAATGATCGGCAACGAGGGATACTTCTCATGAACGATTCGCGTCACTTCCAAACCCGATGTCCCTGGCATCCGCACGTCGATGATCAGCAAGTCGGGGGTATCTTCACGCAAGCGTGAAAGAGCGGCTTCCCCCGAAGTGGTCTGGTCCACCCGAAATCCTTCCGATTCCAAGGTTTCGGCGAATAGCTGACAACTCACTTCATCATCGTCGGCAATCAAAATATGTGCGCTCATCCGGTTTCCTCGCTTGGACCAGCCTCCGCCGATCTTTCGTCAATTGGCAGATAGATCCGCACCGATGTGCCCGTTCCTACCTCACTCTTGATATTGATCGTACCACCATGAGCTTTGACTATCTCCTGACAGACCGCCAGCCCCAGTCCAGTCCCTTTGCCGGATCGCTTCGTGGTTACAAAAAGGTCGAAAATCTTCGGCAGCAACTCCGGCGGTATGCCTGCACCATCGTCCGTGATCTTTATCTGGATCCCTGGATGTTTAGCATCGGCACTAATGGCCCGGGCAGCGACCTTCACCTTGCCCCCTTCCTTGCTCGCATTGACTGCGTTGTCGAGGAGATTGATCAGCACTCGTTGCAGCGAAGCATCGTCGCCCCAAAGCATGGGTAACGGCTCGGCCAAGTCCGTCGTCACCTGCACTCCACTTTGCTGAAAAATGGGATCGAGGAGGAGAAGGGTTTCTCCCACAAGCTCCTTGATAGCGATTTCCCTTCGACGCGGAGAACCGCGCGTATGAGAGAGATAGTGCTGAATGATGCCTTCCATCCGTTGGACCTGGGTCTCAATAATATTGAGGCGGCGCCGCGCGCTCTCCGACAACTGTTCCTGAGCCAAAAGCTGGGTATAACCGAGTACGGAGTTTAGCGGGGTGCCTAACTCGTGGGCAATCGTTCCAGTTACGCGTCCCAGGGCGGCAAGTCGTTCGACTCGTCCCATCTCCAGCTGGACGCGCCATAGTTCCTTCTCAGCTCGCTTGCGCTCGGCAATCTCGGCGCGAAGCGATTGGTTGGCTCGAGTCAGCTCGGCCGTGCGCTCTTGGACCCGTTCTTCTAACTCTGCCTGCGCTTTGCGCAGCTCCTCTTCGGCGCGTTTTCGAGCCGTAGTCAGATAGCTGGTGATGAGGGCTACCACAGAGAATACAGCTAGGCGCAAAAACGCTTGCCAGTCTAGGGTTATGGAGTGAACCGGGGCGATAAAAAAATAATCGAGAGACAAATCGGAAAGGAGGGTGGCCAAAAGTCCTGCTCCAAGGCCGCCATACCAGGCACTCACCATCACAGCGGCGAAGAACAATGTGAAATGACTCGGATCGGCGCGAAATGGCAAAAGCGAAGCCAATGATAGCGCGGCTCCGACACTAGCGATGGAGATCGCATAGCGCAATAAAGGAGGACGACTGTCAACCAGCATTTGCCTGCACCAGTGGGAGAAGGTTTGCTCGGATGTAGCTGAAACAGGCATTGGAATCACATCTAAGAGTCGGAACTTCAAGGCGCGGCCGGAAATTCGCGGATGAGTTTAGAGGTCTATTCCAGTACGGCCTTTCCGCCACAGCGTGACGCGATGTGGCTCCTTTCACCATCACAAATTTCATTCCAATTTAAAGCGGTCTAATTTTCAACATTCTCGGCATGCTCAACCTCTACTTCAATTAATTAGCTGCTGCAATAATGCCACACGCACCCCGCATTTCTGCCTCACCTAAGGTAGAACAGTTCATTCCTGCCTCAACCGCTGCGGCCGAAAAGCTTTTCTAGTGACTCACAATCTTCAGCTCGCTTGCCGATGAAAGTTAGACGAAATTCTTTCATATTGCGCTGGCTTCGCGCGATCCACTAACAAATAATCGCGTTGAGGTTCACGCGTGGCACAAAGATTGCCCGAGAGAAATCATCATAAACAATGAAATGTTAGTAGTTGTGGAGACTTTTACGGAGGAGCAATGAAAAGTTCTAGACGAATTCGAGTACAGACAACTTTGGGCGAGCTTGTCTCGACGATATGGGAAGAAACGGAAGCTCTCAAATCAAAAAAAAACGAGAGACAACTGGTTGTTGCCTATGTTCTCAATGATCTGTTGACGGGAACGAACTATGAAAGTCATCGAATCGCTAGCAAAAAGAGAATGCAAACCCGTTGATTATGAGGTCGATGCGCTCCGTGCGCTCATGTTGACTGGCGGAGTCAGTGCCTTCGGGCTGAGCTCAGATTTCACTATTTTGTTGGTGGCGGTAGCAATCATGGTCATCATCGGCGGCAAGTTATATCCAAGGGTAACGACGTAATTTGAACAAGGATCATCTTTTGGAGTGTCCCATACGTTGAAATTGAACTACTGGAATCGCTGCAGATTTCTCCAGTCTAGAAGGCGCAACCGGCGACTAGTGCTCCCGCCAAGCTAAACCCCGCAGCTAAACAGCGGCAACGCCTCCTGCGCTGGAACCCCAGCAGGTTAACATGGTGTTGCTTCCTCCGTCGATTCTTCCGAGAAATATTCTCACATTAAGGCGCGTGAATGGCGGCATTCAGGTTTCGTCCCGGCTCATTCATGCTGCTTCGGCTGCGGTGCCGGAGTTGGTTGCCGAGTTGAGGAGCAGAGTTGAGGGACTTACCGAAGAGGAAGCTCAGCAGCGGTTGACGGAATGCGGCCCCAACGTGGTGGTCCAAGAACAGCGCTTTACACGCCTCCGACTCTTTCTAAAAGCGTGCGTGAATCCGCTGGTGATTTTGTTATTGGTGCTTGCAATCATTTCTTTCGCCACGGCTGAAAGCGCGTCCGATCTAGTCTCCGGAGTGTTGATGGTTATTATGGTGATCCTGGGGGTTTCCTTGAGGTTCATCCAAGAAGCGCGTGCCGATGCGGCCGCCGCCAAGCTCAAGGCGATGATCCATGTCACCGCCACTATCATCCGGGCGGGTAGGGAACGGGAAGTCCCATTGGCTGAGCTGGTCCCCGGAGACATCGTCAAGCTTGCTGCTGGCGACATGATTCCGGCCGATCTGCGCATTCTGTCCTGTAAAGATTTGTTCTTGATCCAAGCGAGCCTTACTGGAGAATCGTTGCCGGTGGAAAAGTTCGATACCCCCGAGCTGCTTGGAGATAAGGCACCGCTAGAACTCAAAAACATATGTTTCCTAGGCACTAGCGTTGAAAGCGGTTCTGCAATTGCCATGGTCGTCGAAACCGGTCTGGGAACCTATCTAGGAACCATGGCCAGGGCCATCGCCGAAAGACCAGCTCCGAGCAGCTTTGATAAAGGAGTGTCAGGGTTTACTTGGCTGATGCTTCGGTTCATGGCGGTTATGGTGCCGCTGGTTTTTCTCATCAATGGCTTCAGCAAGCATAATTGGAGCGAAGCGTTCTTATTCGCCCTCGCGATTGCGGTTGGGCTTACGCCGGAAATGCTCCCGATGATCGTAAGCGTCTGCCTCGCCAAGGGCGCCCTTCTGATGTCACGCAAGAAGGTGATCGTCAAGCGGCTGAACTCCATCCAAAACCTCGGCGCGATGGACATCCTCTGTACCGACAAAACCGGCACTTTGACGATGGACCGCATCTTTCTTGAAAAGCACTGTGATGTCGTTCGGCAATCAAGTCTCAGTGTGTTGGAATTCGCCTTCCTCAATAGTCACTTTCAGACCGGACTGAAAAACGTTCTCGACCGCGCCGTCCTGCAGCATCAAGAGATTCATCGCGACCTCTCTATTACGGACTATTCCAAGGTGGACGAGATCCCCTTCGACTTTAGTCGCAAGATGATGTCCGTGGTGGTTTCGACACCGATGCATAAGCACCGGTTGATCTGCAAGGGCGCGCCGGAGTCGGTCTTAACCCGCTGCACACAGTTCGAGCTCGACGGTGACCTTTATCCTATGGACCCGCTGTTGATTGACGATCTCAAGCAAGAATACGATCGGTTATCTGCCGACGGCTTTCGCGTCCTGGCCCTCGCCTATTCTGACAGCGATCCCAAATCCATTTATAGCAAGGACGACGAATACAACCTTATCCTGAAAGGATATGTGGCATTCCTCGACCCGCCGAAGGAAACCGCCGCGCCGGCTATCATCGCTCTTCAGCAACACGGCATCGCGGTTAAAGTGCTTACCGGTGACAACGAGTTGGTTTCGCGCAAGATCTGCAAGGAAGTCGGCTTGCCACTCGAACATGTGTTAACCGGACCTGAGGTTGAGGCAATGAACGACGCCGAATTGGCCCAGAACGCCGAATCCACAACTCTGTTTGTACGTCTCTCTCCCGCTCACAAGCAACGCATCGTCAAGGCGTTGCGAAACAGAGGCCATGTGGTCGGTTTCATGGGAGACGGTATCAACGACTCTCCTGGATTGCGCGCCGCCGATGTGGGTCTATCCGTCGATACCGCCGTAGATATCGCCAAAGAAGCTGCCGATGTGATTCTCCTGGAAAAGAGTCTCATGGTGCTGGAGGAAGGCGTGATCGAGGGTCGCAAAGTTTTCGCCAACATTCTCAAATACGTTCGCATGGGCGCCAGTTCTAATTTTGGGAACATGTTCAGCGTGCTCGGCGCAAGCCTTTGGCTGCCCTTCTTGCCCATGTCACCGATCAAGATCCTAACCAACAACTTGCTTTACGATTTTTCCCAAGTGCCCATTCCAACGGATGAGGTGGATCCAGAACAAGTGGCGAAGCCGCGGCCGTGGTCCATGGGGGAGCTCGCGCGGTTCATTCTTTTCATTGGACCTTGCAGCTCAGTCTTTGATTACACGACGTACGCAATGATGTGGTTCATCTTCAAATGCAACAACCTGGGGCTCATGCCGCCGCCCGAGCTTGCCGAACATTTTGCCCGCGCCAGTCTAAGCAATCCAGACTCGACGTATGCTGCCGCATTGTTCCAAACCGGATGGTTCGTGGAATCATTGCTGACGCAGACCCTGATTATCCACGTGATCCGAACAAACAAGATGCCTTTCATCCAAAGCCGCGCCAGTTGGCCGCTCATCGTGACCTCAGGAGCGATCATGCTGGTGGGGATGTGGTTGCCTTATTCACCCATCGGAGTGTGGCTGGGGTTTGTTCCCCTGCCAATCCTGTACTGGCCCCTGCTATTCGTGACACTCCTGCTCTATGTCGTACTCACGCAGGCGTTGAAAGTCTGGCTGCTGCGTAATTCATGGATTTAAACTTCACCGGCCAAGAACGGCTTATCGTGATATTTACGATCCTCCACTAGAGAATCTGGATCTTCATTAACGTTTGGCTTAGACCCGAGAGGGGTGGGCTGTGATTAATGGATAGGTGGTGGCACGTAAGCAGTAGGGAAGCCAGGAATTTGATTCCCCTTGGCGTACATGCACTGCTGGTAGGCGATGTCGTAACTTCGCTGGATCGTCCATGTAGCTCCATAACCATTGTTCCAACCAACCGCACTGCCTCCGAGCAAGCCGGTACCGGCGCCCACGGCTGCGCCCGGTCCCGGAGCACCAAACGCCGCGCCGATAGCGCCGCCGGCCGCCGCCCCGAGAGCGGTGCCGGCAACAGCTCCGGTTGCGGTGCTATTCTGCGTCGCTTGCTGCGGGGAAATCCCAACCTGTTGCTCGGCGTAGTGGCGGCAGAGAGATTCTTCGCTGACGAAAAGATCGAACGGTTTACCGGGCGCAGGCATCACGGCGACACTGGGGCCTAAGGGCACCCCGGCACAACCTGTGAGAATAACCAGGACCGAGATCAAAATGGCCTGCGGTCGCATGATGGCTCCTCAAGCATTTTGGATTTAGTGGGGTGGAGGTGGTGGAGTCGATGCGGGCCCGGGAGCAGGAGTCGCCGGAACTGCTTTCCAACCGCTGACACACTCTGGAACATAAGGATAATAGCCCGCAGGGCGATCGCAATAGTACCAAGTTGGCGGCAAGTTTTGCGGTTGCGCAGGAGGGGAAGCGGGAACCTGCACAACTACCGGAGGCGTGTAGGCGTCGGGATAAGGATATATCGGCGACGGATACCAGTACCATGCAGGACCTACGATCCACCACCAACCAAGCCGAGTCCCGTGCCATCCGTGAAACCAGCGCCCGCCGCGCCAAACGACGATGTCGTGCTCATGAAAATGATCGATTCCGCCGTGCCAAACAGGTCCAGGCCTCGCCTGACCAAGAGCGGGCAACGTAATCGCCATCAGTAAAACAGACAAAAGAGCCAAAGTGAATTTTTTCATTGTTGCGTACCTTCTTTAGAAGATTTCAGAGGCCATGAACTGTCGTCTCGGCGGAAATTTTCCAGAGCATTGAGTCTTCTAGTCCTTGGCCTCTCCACTTAGTTGATATCAGCAACGACCATACCAACGGGCGTACATAACCGAATCAGGATGACTGAATCTTGCCGCCTGCTTTCTCTGCAACGCTATGCTCCTTGGTTATTTTTCTCTGGTGTTTATGGTGTTCAAGCCAACTACGCATTAGATCCCTAAGCAACAAAGCCCCAGCTGCTACACATTGGCGCCTCAGCCGGTCGCTTAAAAAATTGCTCGCGCAATTGCCAAGCTTTTTTTCAGGGGGAATTCTCTCGATGTAGAATTCAACTGAAGGATAAAAGATTCGATCCTTCGTCGTGGCCTAAACATTGCTTTTATTCTTGCTAGAAGTTTCACGCGGGAGGCTCCAAGCGTAGACCGACACGTTGCCCGACTTAAACACTGGAGGTAGTTATGGATACCACTCGGAATCTTGCAAGAGCGTCATTGACAGCATTGCTCTTTATCGGCGCATGGGGAGCGAGCAGCCGTGCCATGGGAGAAGATAGCAAGGCACCAGGCCCGCAAGGTATTTTGATGAAGGACGCGTATGCCGTCGGCAGTTATTGTCATGAGAAAGTTCCTGCGATTAGTGAGAGCAGCCTAGCCGGGGATCATCCGGCCCTTAGCGCGGAAGAAAAGATCGACTCTTATGGGCCATGTAACCAGGATCCTCTTGGCAAAGACCAATTGACTAAGCAAAGACTTGAAAGCTCTGATCGGAAGTCTCATTGACCAGAGTCAAGCACTCACCGATTGCATAGGAATCGCGACTAGCGGCGGCCAAAGGGCTTCCGTATTAAGCACTGGGCAAAAAGAGAAATCGGTCAGCACTCAAGTGTGCATCGCTGTAAAGACGCTGCTTTAGCTCAGCTGGCTTTATAATTGCTCGCAATACCTGCAATGCTTTTGGAATCTGGGTCCAAATCTGGAGTTCCAACTCGATGCGGAATCATACTGGCTGCTGGGGAGGGAAATCGGCTGCGATCGTTCGTTGAGAATCTGCGCGGCTACGCTCTTCCCAAGCAATATGTGAACTTCATCGGTAGACGCTCCATGCTCGAGCATACTTTCTGCAGAGCCCAAAGGATGATTCCGGCAGAACGCTTGTTCACGGTCGTGAGCCAGAGCCACCTGCGGCACCCAGACGTGGCCCGGCAGGTTTCAAGCCGGCCGATGGTCACTCTCGTCCAACAACCCGACAACCGAGACACCGGTCCAGGGCTGCTGCTGCCGCTTGCTCATCTGTACAGACGCTATCCAGATTCTACCGTCGTGGTTTTTCCCTCGGATCATTTCATTTTGGAGGAGGATCTCTTCATGGCCTACGTGGATCAGGCCTTTCGCGTCGTCGAGCAGGATCCCGCCAAGGTGGTGCTGCTGGGGATCAATCCAAGCGAAGCGGAGCCGGAATACGGTTATATCGTGCCGGGAAAAAGGCTTACCGGTCCGTCGACGCCCGGCACCTATGAGGTTTCACGGTTTATCGAAAAGCCAGAGCGAGAAGTCGCTCACTATCTCGTTTCGTACGGCGGACTATGGAACACCTTAGTCATGGTGTTTAAAGCCAAGACATTTCTCAATGCGGTTTCAAGAATTACCCCCCTGCTTTATGGTTACTTTGAGCGGATCTGGAGAGCAGTCGGAACACCGTCACTAGGCCACTTGGTGAAAGAAGTTTATCAGCAAATGTATCCGTTGAACCTTTCAAAGGGGTTGCTTGAGTTCCTCCCGCTGGAGCGATCACCGGAGCTATGCGTATTGCCTGTCCGAGGCATCCAGTGGAGTGATTGGGGATCAGAGCAGCGCATCATCCGTGTACTGCAGGACACTGGCTACCTTGGCCGTCTGAAAGTTTGCCGGGTATGGAAATAAAGCGGTTAAAAAATTGGTAGGCACTGCGGCTTTGTTTGCTGCGAAAGTTTTCCAAACGTTGCGAGACGAAAGGGTCAGTCGGTCCACGCAAAGATCGAGATCATGTAGGAGTTTATGCCCTGGGGGTCGATTCTAGGAACTATATCTACGTCAATATGGGCGTAAGATTTTTGATCTTGGTAGAGATAACTTCGGATTGAATCAATACCAGGCTTTTGGTTCATCCCTACCCATCGGGCTGAAGATAAAGCAGCCTGGAGTTCATCGACCATCAATTGGAATATCCTATCAGCACCAGTTTCAGTGCCAATCGTGGGGCTATAGCAAGACACATAACTGAGGATACGATCAATGTAGCATTCCAAGCCTGGAATTGCCGGGTTGAGATTGTCCTTATTATCTTCATGCTCACTCCATGAACCATGAAACGACCGCATAGCCTCTCTGCCTGAAGACAAAGCGCCAGTAAGGGCGCTGAACTCGCTGCTTATTTGACCGGTTTCTATGAATGTCTGCGAGCCGTCGGTAGTTGCCTGGTTCGTGACATCCCCAGCGACTGCCGAAGTACTGACTGCGGCAACCAAGAGCAGAGCGGCCCAAAGTGCTTCTGAGTCCGTCATGTGACGTCTCATCCCGATATTGGCGTAGCAATGGTTATACCAATCGATTGGTCGATCTAGTTTCTCAGACCGCACCTCGATTCGACGAATGATACCTTACGACGGCAGTTGAGAATTTTTCTGTATCCTTTGAAATCCTCGCGCAACGCATAGCTTTCGCCGCGCTGCTTTCGTGGCAGTTCTCTTTGTGGTTGGCTTACGGATTTGTGCGTTGTAAAGCTTGAAGACTTGATCTTATGGCATGGAGATATCTTAACGTGGCGCGGAAGAAAAACGTACCGGGAGAACATACGCATTGGGATGCTGTTCGGCAAAACCGTGTCACCGAGCCTTTTTGGCCACAAGTGGGACCCGTGTTTTTCTTGACGGTGCTCTTTCTGATCAATTTCATAGCGCGGATTATTCTTTCGCCTTTGCTCCCAACTATCGAAAAGGAGCTGGGAATCAGTCACGGCGAGGCTGGATCTTTTTTCTTTTTGATCTCGGCCGGGTACGTGATCGCCTTGTTAGGCTCCGGCTTCCTAGCGTCCCGTTCGAGTCACAGAATCACCATTGCGGTTTCCAGTGCGGGCGTTGGTTTGGCCCTCCTGGGAATATCACTGACGAGAAGTTTATGGGCGATGCGCATGGGACTCTTTGGCTTGGGTTTCGCCGCCGGCCTTTATATCCCTTCGGCAATCGCGACCATCACGGCGTTGATCGTGCGGCCGCATTGGGGGAAAGCCATCGCTGTGCACGAGCTGGCACCCAACCTGGCTTTTTTTGCCGGACCCTTTGTCGCGGAATTGTTCTTGGTTTGGTCAACCTGGCGCGCAGGCCTAAGTGCTCTTGGCGTTGCCTCGCTAGTCGCGAGTATTGCCTATTTCCACTTTGGTCGGGGAGGTGAGTTCGCCGGTGAATCACCAGCATCGAATGCTTTTGGATTGCTGATTCGTTCGGGATCGTTCTGGATCATGGCAGTGCTATTCGCTTTGGGGGTAAGCTCAACGATCGGTGTTTATGCCATGCTGCCGCTTTATCTTGTTAGCGAACGGCAGATCGAGTTGAGCTGGGCGAACACGGTGGTTGCCCTGTCGAGATCCTATGGACCGATCCTGGGGATCGTCGGGGGGTGGGTGTCGGATCGTCTGGGTCCAAGGCAGACTATGGTTATGAGCTTGACTTTCACCGGAACCACAACCTTGCTGGTGGGATTGGTCGCAACAACTTGGATCAGCATCGTCGTCTTACTTCAGCCGCTGCTCGCCGTCTGGTTTTTCCCTGCGGCGTTTGCCGCTCTCGCGGCGACGACTCCGGCTGCTGCCCGCAATATCGCGGTGGCCTTTACGATTCCTTTCGGTTATTTGATCGGTGGCGGAATGATTCCAACATTTATCGGAATCATGGGCGATGCCGGTTTTTTCGCCGGCGGTTTCATGGTGACGGGAACTCTGATTTTGTCGGGCGGCATTGTGGCCTTGTTATTGAGGTTACCGTCAGGGAGGGGGGAGATGCGCTGATGCCTGGGTTGTCATCGATGCGCGTGCTGTTCTATAAGACAATCTATGATGACCGTACAAGAATTTGCCGCAAGGATCAGAGAGAGCGATTCGATTGTTGTCTTTACCGGCGCGGGCATCAGCACGGAATCGGGAATTCCGGATTTTCGCAGTCCGGGCGGGCTTTGGACGAGATATAAGCCGGTTACTTTCCAGGACTATGTCAGTAGCGAGTCGGCGCGCATCGAGGCTTGGAAAAGAAGACTAGAAACTTACGAAGCACACAAAAACGCCCGGCCCAACATCGGCCATTATTTCATTCAGTCACTCGAGCAGAAAGGCAAGCTTATCGGCCTGATTACGCAGAACGTGGACGGGTTGCACAGCGACGCGGGTCTGGCAGACACGAAGATCGTCGAATTGCACGGCACGAATCGACGGATCATTTGTCTGAAGTGCGAGAAATCTTTTGATCCGGACGAAATTATCAAACGGCTTGTGGGTGATTTCTCGTCTCCCAGATGTGATGCCTGCGGTGGGATTCTCAAGGCGGCGACCGTATCGTTTGGCCAAGCCATGCCGCCGAAGGCGATGCGGCAGGCGCAAGAGTGGGCCGAGGAGGCAGCCATTTTCATGGTCATGGGGTCGTCGTTGCAAGTGCAGCCGGCCGCCTCTTTCCCAGTCCTTGCGAAACGCAACGGTGCGTTACTAGCGATCATTAACCGGGAGCAGACGACCCTCGATGAGCACGCCGACTTTGTCCATCATGGCGCCATCGGAGAATTCTGCGGTAGATTTGGCGAGATGATCGCCGATGGCTGACAACAGGCAAACAGAGAGAAAGAGAGGTAGGAAGACAAGCCATGGCTGAGTGGAAAATAATCGATGCTGACGGTCACATCCAAGAAATCGAAAGCGACATCTTCCGGAACACTACAGAAGCATCGTGAAGCCATTCCTTACTTTCCGCTGCTGCCGCACTACGGCTGGCACCGCCAAGCGGGTAGCGGGGATGGGCGCGTCGTTCTCGGTTACCACTCTTGAGGACTGGCAAACCTTGTCATGGCCACGATTCCCGCTTTTTTAAACGGCTCCAAAAGTGTGGTTCTTTAGCCGTTGACATCAGCCCGCACTTTTTCTCGGACGTCCTTGCGCGTCACATAGTCGATGATTTGTATCTTTTCCGCGGGCCCAGAACGGTTGCCCATCATGATCATCGGGCCCTCGCCCGTGTTTTCCAGCGTATAAAAAGAACCTCCCGTGATGAGTGCGGCTTGACCTGGCTTGAGAGTCGTCTTGCCGCCATCGGGGAAGCTCATCGTGCATTCTCCTTCGAGGACGACAAAAGTCTGGTCAGCATTATGGCAATGCATGGCGTCCTTCTGCCCCGGCTTGTAGTAGTGCATCCAGGCATGAAACCGCGGCGTATTGAAAACGTTCTTGCGACGCTTTTCGGTGTGTCCCATGTCCACCAGGTCGATTACTTCGATGCTCATGACAAATTCCTCCTTGCTTTATTCTAGGTTATAAGACCGCGATCACTTCGATTTGAAACAAGTTATCACTGCGCAGATCCGCCTTGATCGCGTGGCGTGCGGGTCGATCATGTTCGTCGGGAAACATCTTTAACCATGCCTTGTTGACCGAATCTCGCAGCTTCTCTTCTTTGAGAAAGACCGTCATGTGAGCGACATTATCGGGTGTGCCGCCGGCCTGCTCCATGAAAAGGCGCAGGTTGCGAAACATTGCTTCAGCCTGCTCGTCTGGATCCGGAGACAGCACACCGGTTTTGGCATCCTTGCCGGAGATCGCCGAAGAAAAAACCATATTACCGATGACCGTGCCGTTTGGGATCGGCGCCCCATGTTCCATTCCTTTGACGTGAATGCTTTTCCTTTTCGCCATACCTAGCCTCCCTCGATTCTTTCGAGCCCGTGGTCTTCTTAATCAATATCATGCTGATGCGATCGGTGTCTATTCCGCCTGGGAGTCAATCGGAAAGGGATTTTTGGCGTACGGTTGAAAAGAATCGCGCAGAGGATCTAAATCATATCCATGGCAAACAAAAAATTCCTCAAGCGTCGGTTTCAACTTCACTGGGGTGGAGGCTGGATCACGGAGGAGGCCCGTTCGAAAACGCAGTATCACGAGCCCTCGATTCAGCTTCTCTGCTTCGATTCGGGGGACCGGTCGATCCGTTTTTGTTATTACCATGATGGCTTTTATCAAGGTGGGCCGCTCATCCTCAGCGAATCGCACCTAGCCGGCCTGCGACGAGAAATTCGCAAGAATAAGAACATCCACGCCTTGCTTAAAAAACTTATCTGATTTTTGGAGGGCAAGGCTTGGTCTAGGCGCCTCGCTTCGACAAATCCTCGGCTACTTTTTCGTAGCCGCAGAGGGACCGAGTAACTGGTGGGGAAAAGACGTGAATCCTAGTTTTGTCCAATCCTTATAGCCGCAGTTTTCTGTATAAAACCTGGCGGGCGACCGTGTTTGGATCGAATCTCCAACCAGCCGTTCCGACTGTCTACCACGTTGACTTGGGTGCCAGGTTCAACATTGGCGATGAGTTGGGAGTGTTCACTCGGAGCGCTAAACACACGGGTTGGTTGAACGATCTCATAGCTTTCCCACGACGTAGCAACAGGTTTTCCAGCAGCGGCAATATCTGTGGTGGCTTTCTCTGACGTTTTCATGCTTCTTGACTCAACGGGCGCTGCCTGCGAAAACGCGGGTGGGGTTCTAACCGGTTTGTCTTGGGAGTGGCCATCGTTCTGTATCGGCACCGCCGGTATCGGTTTTGACTTCAAATTGGTGGCGGTGGATACGCCGGACGGATTCGACACTGAGTTTTGTTGCCCATCTTCACCAAGAAAGTTGGCGACGAGAACGCCTCCCACTATCAACACAGCGATTGCAACCGAAAAAATCCCGAAGCGCCGTTTCTTCTTTTCATGCCCGGCTTCAGAAAGTTCGCTATTGAGAGGTGCTCCGACAGGAACGGCGGTCAAGTTCGCTGATTGATATTGCTGTGATTCTGAGGAAAATCCGTTTGACTTATCTAAACCATCATCGTGAAAGGCGTGTGACTGTGCGGCAGGTCTTTCAAAGGGCGCTCGTTCTACCATGTCAGTATAGTCCGTGTCCTCAGAATCTTTTTTCCTGAATTCAAGGATGTTGTGTCGATCGTCGTAGATCGTGTTTATTGGCTCGGGTTGATCGGCATATTCGGAGACGCCGTCCAGAAGCTGGCTCATTGATACGATCTCTTCTTGAATCATGCGGTCCTGTTCGCTTACCTCAGCTTGCTTCGACCGCAGCTGCTCAAGTCGCTGACGGACTATTACCAATCGCTCTACCTGAAGCTGATTCTGGTTTGTTAGTTTTTGCTGATGTTGGGAATTCTCTTCTCGGAGTCGCAGATTGGCTTGACTCAACTCATGGTGGCGCTGTTCCAGGTCCGAAAGCTGAATCTGAACCGCTTCCAATTCCTTTTGCTTTTCCTGCTCCGCGGCTAGTGCATTCTGTAATTGCAGGGTACTGACTTCGAGACTCCTTTGGAGTTCCTCGACGGCTCTTTGGGAAGATTCGGCGTCGGCAGGTTGAAACGGTGCGCTCTCCAACTCGCGAACCTTGGCTTGGCTGGCTTCGAGTTGTTCCTTGAGAGCGGCGATTTCTGCATCCTTTTGCGAGTTGTGGCTCGCTTCATCCGAATGAAGCTCGCTCGATTCTGAAGGTGTTTTAAGGTTCGCAAGTTCTGCGTTAAGGCGCTCACGATCCCAGCGTAGCTCAGTGATTTCAGATTCTTTACTATTGAGGTGCGCGCGGAGAGTATCCAGCTGTTCCAACTTACTCTCGCTTGCCTCGAGTTTTTTCGATAATAACGAAACTTGCTGCAAGAGCTCTTCATTTCTCGCAAACAGCTCGACCGATTGCCCATTTTCCTGCGGATAAACATTGGATGGAGCATTGAAATTTCCGGGTGCCGGAACATCGGCAAGTCTATTCTTGAGTTCGTCCAATTCCTGGCGTTTACCCCGGAGCTCCCGTTCCGAGGCAACCAGAAAGATTCCCAGTAGACCGATTGCCGCCCCTGCGACTATCCAGACAAACATAGTATCCATCGTTAGGCCTCCTACAGAAATTTCCGTTGATTGGACTCGAGTAATCCTGAAGCACGTCTTACGTAACAGGAGTTCTTCTTATCTTCGTCTTAAGCATTTTGCTTTTTGCTATCTCTTGTGGCCGTTGGTGGGTCAGTAAGTTTCGCTCGGTCGTTGGATTTGGTTCATAGCGAGCCAGTTTCGACTCGGTGGTGGAATCCGATAGCCGGTTGGAAAGGCTTGATGACTCGTTTTACGCCAAAAATATGCCAGGCCGATGGTCGCTGGGCTGAGCCACTTAAACCGTTGATTCAGAAAGCTTTTTTACGTCGTCACAGGTTTTATTTCAGGTCGAGGAGCGGGGTTCGTTATGAACAAAATCGTGAATACGGAGCAAAATTGTAGGCCACTGTAACCAGTCATAGGTAGAAGCCGCAATTCTTTCAGCCTAACTGATCTTTGTGCGAGGCGATCATCCCTCATCTGCCTCGCACTTTGACTTGCCACGGCTAGTTCTTAATTTGCAGAATCACTTCGGTTTCAACCGGCGCGTCGTTGGCAAGCGAGGCAACGCCGACAGCTGCACGAGCATGCTCACCGCGCTCGCCCCAGAGGTCGACGAAAAGATCTGATGCCCCGTTTACGACCTGAGGCATCCTGGTGAATCCCGGTGCGACGTTCACGTAACCGATCAATTTGACAAACCTATCGACACGATCGAGGTCACCCAAAGCTGACTTGATAATCGCCAGATGATTGAGGGCACAGCAGCGTGCCATCTCGTAGCCCTGTTCCAAAGTTACTTTGTCGCCAACTTTGCCAACGTACGTATGCGGCCGACCGTTTAGTCTTCCGGTGTTACCACCGACGAACAAAAGATGACCGACTAGAACGTAGGGAATGTAATGGGCCGCCGGCTGCGGTGGCGTTGGAAGTTCCAGTCCCAAGCCTGCCAGTTTATTTTCGATCTCCATGCTGTTCCTCCCTATTTATTTGAATTCAGATAGATGTACGATGGCGATTCTAGGTTAGCCGAGGCAAAGATCACAAGAGGGTTTGGCGATTATTTGCTGCGGTCAATTCCGAAGCCGCTAAAGGCCTTGTAGCATGGTCAGCTACCTTCATTTCCGGTAGAGTTGGAAGGTGATATCTGTGGTATCGCGAATTATTGGTTAGCGTCATGAAGGAATCGAAAGGTTAGGTACTGAAGATGGTTGTGGATTTCCAGCATCATTACGTCCCGGTGGAATTGGCCAAAAAAAGAGGCCTCTATTCGGACAAGACCACCTATTTACAGGAGGGCGGTCGTCGTGCAACGACGATGCACGCCAGGCTCTATGATCTCGACTTGCAACTCAAAGACATGCGCGAAGGCGGAATCGATGTTTCTGTGTTGTCCTGTTTGTTAGGGTGGAATGCTTCGTTGGATGAGTGTCGTCTCATCAACGACGATTTGAGCAGAGTCCAGGGGAAATACACGGGAAAGTTTGTTGGGCTCGCCCAAGCACCGATCTTGGATGGCAAAGAGGCGCTGCAAGAAATCGACCGGGCGATTCGAAGCCTGGGTCTTAAGGGAATTACGATCACGTCGCAAATCAAAGGGGTCTCGCTCGATTCTCCGAAGCTTTATGACCTCTATGAAAAAGTTTGCGAGCTCGATGTGCCCATCTTTGTTCATCCGGCGCTAGTGCCCATCGGGTATGAGCTGCTCCAAGATTATGATTTGCCGAGGGTGCTAGGACGGGAGGTTGATCTCTGCGTCGCCACTACTCGACTTATTGCCGGGGGAATCCTAGACCGTTTCCCAAAGTTGAAGCTCGTGATCGCCCATTTCGGCGGCGGTATTGCAGCTGTGAAGGACCGACTTATAGGCAAGGGCTATCGCTTCGGTACGCTCAAACGCTCATTTGCGAATTACTTCGAAATGCTCTATTTCGATCTCGCCGGATTCGAAGGCGGGCTGCCGGCTTTGCACTGTGCGCTGCAGGGCATCCGGCCCGAACGACTCGTTTTCGCCAGCGACTATCCGCAGGATTTTACGGGCGTGAATACTGACACAGGGAAGGGAACGCTGGAACTAAGAGGCTACATCGATGCAATTCGGCAACTGCCGCTCGGCGAGGAAATCAAAGACGGAATTTTAGGCGCTACGGCGATGGCCCTGTTAAAGTTATAGAGTTCTATACTGCTCACGCCGACCTCCCGGCATCGCAAAGCGGGAACTCACGACCTCTTCAAAGACCTTCTTAAGATCTTAGCCATAAAGCTAGCACCGTGGTTAGGCCTAATTTTTTCCGACGGGCTTCGCGATACTCGCTTCGACATAGCCCGGCTTGTTGCCGCGCCTGGATTCGACCTTTAACCAGCCTTTTTCTTCATCCACGACGTTTATCTTTGTCCCTTTTTTGATTTCTGCCACAGCCGGGTAGTGAACCCCAGGTCCGCTATGCACTCGGGTATCGACCAGGGTTTCATATTTGCCTTCCACAGGCGGTGCCGATGATTCCTGCTTCTCGACTCCATTACTAGGTTCGATCGATGCCATTTCGATGTAGCCGGGTGGGTTGCCTTTCTTGGAAACAACCAGCACCCAATCGCCATCCCGCCCAACGACTTGGATCTTGGCATCACGCCTGATTTCTGCGATGGCTCGAAACTGTAGTCCCGGCCCGCTGCGCAGCTTGGTATTATCGATAGTCATGTAGGGACGCATCTGAGCGTTAAGGTCGGGAAGCTCCTTCGAATCGGCTGCTTCTTTTTGTTCTCCTTTGCAACCCAATAAACTCAATAGAATCAAAAACATAAAGGAAGACATCCACAATTTTTGTCGATATTGAGCCATGTTCTCCTCCTTATACCCGTCAAAAAGGAGCTTTATTGTAACACGTTCCGCGGTTTAGGTTTTGCCGAGGACAGCGGATCGCCGGAGATTAGAAAGTCAGTGGATCTCTTTCCAAACCTTCGCCAGGCTGTCGCCGTAGACGCTCAAGTCCCACTCGCAGAAATAGCCGAAAGGTGTCGTCCAGACGATATAGTCGGTTTCGCGGAGCCTTTGCGCAACCGCGCTAATAAATGCTTCAGCGAAATCAGGGGAGGCGGTCTCCCCACCCAGGTGGGTGAAGGAGTGAATGACGATGTGCTTAAAATCTCTCTTGTTGGCGAGCCACTTGATGTGTTTTAACGTGTGCCGCAGAATCGAAGATTTTCTGTCTGCTTCTTCGTCGGATTTCTCCGCGTGGACGAAGATGACAACTGCGTTCGCGACCTGCTCGTCTACGTCTTGATCCGCTACCTCGGCTAGAGTCTTGGAGTGGGTCTTCCAACGAAAATGTTTCGCCTGGAAACAAAGAAGTTTCATGCCGAGATCAGTAGCAGTCCAGGAAGTTCTTCAGCAGTTTTTTGCCCTCGCCGGTAAGAATAGATTCGGGATGAAATTGCACGCCTTCCACGGGAAAACGTTTGTGACGGACTCCCATGATGACGTTGTCAGCGGTACGGGCGCTAATCATCAGTTCAGCCGGGAGATGTTCCGGATTGATGACCAGAGAATGATAGCGCATGGCCGCAAAGGGATTTTTGATTGACCGGAAGATTGTCTGTGAATCGTGACTCACATCCGAGAGTTTGCCGTGCATGATCGACGGAGCGCGAATGATCTCTCCACCAAAAGCAGCGCCGATACATTGGTGACCCAGACAGACGCCCAAAATCGGTGTCGTTTCAGCAAAGCGCACAATCACGTCGCAGGAGATTCCGGCCTCTTTGGGCGTGCAAGGACCCGGTGAGATGACAATTTTCTCCGGCTTCATCCGTTCGATATCGTCAAGACTCATCCGGTTGTTGCGAAAAACCTCGACCTTCGTCCCCAGCTCGCCGAGATAATGATACAGGTTGTAGGTGAAGGAGTCATAGTTGTCGATAAGCAGGATCACTTCTTTCTCCACTGCTCGGCCAGCTCAACGGCTTTAAGCATCGCCCGAGCCTTGTTCAATGTCTCCTGATATTCCATCTCAGGATCGGAGTCGGCGACGATCCCGGCACCGGCATTGATAAAAACTTTTTTTCCTTTCATCACGATGGTACGAATGACGATGCAGGTGTCGAGATTACCGTTATAAGCGAAGTAGCCAATGGCGCCCGCGTAGAGGCCGCGCTTCTCGGGTTCCAATTCGCTGATAATTTGCATAGCCCGAATCTTTGGCGCGCCGGAGACGGTGCCGGCAGGAAATGCCGAGACAAAGAGATCAAAGGGTGTCTTTTCGGACGCCAATTTCCCGCGGACATTAGAGACGATGTGAATGACATGAGAGTAACGCTCGATGGCCATTAGCTCATTGACTTCTACCGAACCTATTTCAGCGACACGGCCGGCGTCGTTGCGGCCCAAGTCGACGAGCATGATATGCTCGGCACACTCTTTGGGATCTGCCAACAGATCGGCCTCAAGTTCCCGCTCTTCATCCGGCGTCGCGCCTCTACGACGGGTGCCGGCGATGGGACGAAGCTCGATGGTGTCCCCCGTCAGGCGGACCATGGTTTCCGGCGAAGAGCCGATCACGCGGAGGTCTTCGAGCTCAAGATAGAACATGTAGGGTGACGGATTGATAAACCGTAGCGCACGATAAATCTCGAACGGGTCACTCGCTGTCTCGGTTTCGAGTCGTTGACAAAGCACGACCTGAATAATATCTCCCGCCTTGATATAGTCTTTGGCCCGAATGACCGCATTGCGAAACTCTTCTCGAGTCAGGTTGGAGCGAAACTTTCTATTCCCTTGTTCTTGACTCAAGTCTCGTGGCTCGATCCCGCGGGGTTTTTTCTGCAAGGACGAAATCACTTTCTGGATTCTTTGCTTTGCCTGATCATACGCCCGGCGCAGGCTCTTCCGTTGGTCCACTCGTACGTTATCGATGACTTTGATGGTGTGTTTTAGATTGTCGAATGCGACCACGCTTTGCACAAAAATAAAAAAGATCTCAGGCATGGCCAGAGGATCTTTCTTGCCGTCGGCAATTTCATGGAATTGTTCAACCGCGTTATAGGCGACATAGCCGAGAGCACCGCCGAAGAACGGAGGAACGCCGGGTACCGTGACTGGGCGGCAGCCTTTCAGAAGGTCTTCCAGAGATTTCAGGGGTGATTCTGAAGTGAAACGTGTTTTTTTGCCGTTTTCGATGATCTCGACTTGAGTTCCGCGAGCTTTGAAGATCCTGTGGGGACGCGTTCCCAGGAAGGAGTAACGGGCCCAGCGTTCACTTCCTTCCACGCTTTCAAGCAAAAAAGAGTAGTCGTCACGTTCGAGGCGCTTGAAGAAAGAAAGCGGAGTCTCCAAATCCATAAGCAACTCCCGATATACGGGAATCAGGTTGCCATGGTCGGCAAGGCGGCAAAACTCTTTAAAGCTCGGTTGAATCATCTCTTTTGCAAACAAAAGGGCCATAAGTTTTTGACCTATGGCCCTTTCCCTTCACGCGCCCAAGAAATTGACTGGAATTAGCCACAGTGCAGGACCCGTAGCAGGTCCCAGCGCCACCAATCCAATGCTATCCTTCCGTTTTCCAGCTGACGGTTACTCACATTCAGCATTTTGCCTTAACCGTTCCGGGGGGTCAAGGCTCGATTCAAAACAGAAGTCTGAAAATTGTAACAAGTACGATGTTGCCTTGGCGAGTAATGAACATTGAGAGGCATTGGGACGTTCAGGAAAACTCCGTCCGTATGCGGGTGCCAGATCGTTACCTTGGAGCGGGAAATTCCAAACGGGTTTTCAACCGTAAAACGATCTTCCGTGGCTATTTGACAACTGCCGGGAGCTAAGTTAAAACGCCTTTTTGCATCGGTCCTTTAGGGTACAGAAGGCAATTCCAACGTAACCATTCAACTAGGAGGAGATATGGTGCGACGCGAGAAATCCAACTATATGATTCAGTCCGTTTCTCACGCTCTCGATGTCATGGAGCAATTCAACGGGAACGTCGACGAGATCGGGGTTACTGAACTCAGCAAGCGACTGAAACTACACAAGAACAATGTCTTCCGGCTCCTGGCTACGCTCGAAGCACGCGGATATATCGAACAAAACAAAGTTACTGAGAACTATCGATTGGGTCTGAAATGTCTCCAACTGGGGCAGACCTTTGTCCATCAGTTGGGATTGTTGCTACAAGCACGATCAACACTAGAAGATTTGGTCAAGCTGACGAAAGAGAGCGCGTTTGTCGCGATCCGAAAAGGCACTGCGATTGTTCCTTTAGAGTTCGTCGAACCCGCGCGACCCGTCCGAGTCGTTTCGTTTCTAGGGACGGCGTTGCCATCCCATTGTACGGCTGCCGGGAAAGTGTATCTGGTGTTCGAGTCCGAAGGCGGATTGAGCCAAGTGCTTCCAGAGCGTCTAGACCGCCATACGGAAAAGACAATCACAGACCGCCAGCTCCTAACCGAAGAGATGCGAAACGTTAGTGAAGCTGGTTATGCTATCGACCAGGGGGAATTTTCCGAGGATATAAGCTCCGTGGCCGTGCCCGTTCGTGACTACACCCGAACTCTCGTGGGAGCCCTTGGTGTTGCAGGTCCTGGCAATCGTCTTTCCAGTGAGACCATCAAACAAGAAATTGCTCCTAAATTGGTTCGTGCTGGCGCTGAGTTATCAAAACGATTGGGCTATACTGAATGATGCGTTTGGTAGCCGGCCAAACGTCGCATTCGTCCGGCCACTTGTCCCTCGCAACGAGCCCACGCAGTAAAATAGCTGTCTAATCAAGCTTTATTTTTGACATTGTCGTAGGAGTGCGGGTAAGTAAGGTGAAGGAATGGAGGTCCGTTAGATCAGAATGCTAACCGGTATAGAAAAAATACTTTTCCTCTTACTTGCAGCAGGATCGCTCTATTACGCGGGTGTGAGATTTTATGACGTTTACAGAGCGATTGCCCGCGGCAAACCTGATTCTCGTTTTGATAATCTCCGGCAGCGAATCCAGGGCGCGCTCTGGATCGTCTTTACCCAGCGTACGGTGTTGAAGGCGCGGCCCGTCGTTTCTTTTTTTCACGCGCTGATTTTCTACGGCTTTGTATTTTATTTTCTGGTGAACCTGGTCGATTTATTAGAGGGCTTCGTATCGTTTCATGCGCGAGGGGGTCTTTGGGGACCATTCAACGGGTTGGCGGACCTTCTAACTGCGAGCGTCTTGATCGGGATGATCGCTTTGATTATTCGCCGGTTCGTGGTTCGACCCAAGGACTTCGCTTTTCCGTCCAATGTGCCGGTGCAACCCGAGGTTCGTACGGGGATTTTGCTGGACTCCTCGATCGTCGCAGGCTTCATTCTTTTTCATGTTGGCAGCCGCCTCATGTTCAAGGCAACTCAACTGAGCCGCGAAGGCGCCGATCCTTTTCATCCCGTGAGCTCGCTCGTGGCCGGAATTTTTGCCGGCATCGATCCTGGCGTTGTTGAAGGTCTGAATCATTTTTTTTGGTGGGGCGCCCTGGGTTCGATTCTCATCTTCATTCCCTATTTCCCGCGTTCAAAACATATCCATCTCTTCATGGCGCCGATCAATCTGGCGTTGAAGAAGGACCAACCTGGAGTCTTGCAGCCGATGGATTTCGAAAAGGAAGAGGTCTTCGGCGCCGCCAAATTGGAGGAATTTACCTGGCCACGATTGCTCGATGCCTACAGCTGCATCATGTGCAATCGCTGCCAAGATGTCTGTCCGGCAACGAATAGCGGGAAAGCCCTTAGCCCAGCGGCGATTCTGATCAATGAGCGGTACGAATTGAACAAGATCTTCCCTAGTTTCGCGGCGGGGCAAGAAAGCCCGCGGCCGCTGCTCGACTTCGCGCTCAGTGAAGAAGCGGCATGGGCCTGCACTACCTGCAATGCCTGTATCGAAGTCTGCCCCGTTGGGAACGAGCAGATGCTCCATATTATTGACGTGCGGCGCGAACGAGTGCTTGCCGCTGCGGAGTTTCCCAACGGGCTCAAAAACAGTTTTAACCATATGGAGCGAGCCGGCAACCCGTGGGGTATCTCGGCCGATGAGCGACTCGTTTGGGCCAAGGGCTTGCCTTTCCCAGTGCCGACGATCGAACAAAATTCCGATCCGGATGTGCTCTACTGGGTTGGTTGCGCGGCGGCCTTTGATCCCCGGGCGCAAAAGATCGCCCGAAGTTTGGCTGAGATCCTAAATTTCGCGGGTATCAACTGGGTGGTACTGGGCAGAGAGGAGAAGTGCACCGGCGACCTGGCGCGGCGCACAGGTAACGAGTATCTCTTTGCTCAGATGGCGACAGAAAACGTCGCGGCTTTGGAGGCTTTGAAGCCTAAAGTGATCATCACCTCTTGTCCGCATTGCTTTCATACCATTGGCAAGGAATACCCCCAATTCGGTGGCAACTTTGTGATGAAACACCACACAGAATTTATTGACGAGCTCATTCGAGACGGCAAGCTCAAGGTGGCTGCCAACGCGGACGGTTCTGTGACGTATCACGATCCCTGTTACTTGGGACGCCACAATGGAATCTTCGATCAGCCCCGCGCCCTTATCCAATCTACGGGCGCTCGGTTAACTGAGCCTACGCGCTCCCGGAGCAATAGCTTCTGCTGCGGCGCCGGTGGTGGACAATTTTGGAAGGATGAAGAGAAGGGCACTGAACGGGTCAGCACAAACCGCTATCGTGAATTGAAACAGACGGGAGCCAAGACGGTGGCGACGGGCTGTCCATTTTGCATGCGGATGATCACGGAAGAGACGGCAAAAGAAGAGCCGGAAACGGCCATGGAAGTTCTGGACATCGCCGAGATCGTCGCAAAGAACTTGCAAAAGTAGTATGAGGACTCGGCGCAAATCTCTCGTCCTGGCCTGGTTTGTGGTTCTACTTCAGGTGAGCGCCTGCCAGGCTCAGCCTCAGGTGACCATCGCGACAGAAGGGGGTCGGCAACTGACTTTTCAGGTTGAGGTCGCGGATACGCCTGCCAAGCGAGAATTAGGATTGCAGTATCGGCGCGACCTGGCTGTGGATCGCGGCATGATTTTTTTATTTCCAGCGGAGTCCGTGCATTCGTTTTGGATGAAGAACACGCCGATTCCACTGGATATGATCTTTATTAGCAAAGATCGAAAAATTGTCGGAATCGTAGAGCAAGCGGTTCCATTCTCAACGGAGTCGCGTTCCGTACCTGGCGCCAGTCAATTTGTGCTGGAGATCAATGGAGGGCTTTCCGAGCGTTATGGGATCAAAGCCGGCGATACCGTGCAGTTCCACGGCCTCTCGCCGGAAGGCATCAGGCAATAAGTAAGGGTCAAAATAGACGTCGCTCGTTGCTCTTCAGAGTGTAGCTACAGCAATTAGATCTCACGGAAGAAGTAGGGTCTCACGGGTTCGAGCTTTTGCTCATAAGAATCCGGATACAAAAACCACAGGGTTGCCGCCAGGCTGCTTAGTAAAGAATTCCCATCCTGCGGCGTAAAACAGGTGCCGATAATTTCTTTGTCGCCTCTCATCGCCAGACTCTGGGTCACGATGACGGTCTGGTTCAGAATTCGTCCGAACAACCCGTGGTCGCGACCGAAGGAGAATACCGAAGCGGACGACTTCTTATTCGTTAGGGCTACTCGTCCGTTCGACTGGAAGCGGCGCATCAACTCGTCTTTGTTTATCCCGCGGCGCAGCTTCAGATTGAAGTGAATCGTGTGCATGTACTGGGTATTCAGTTTTAATGCCGACGAGTAGATATTCAAATTCAATCCCAACGTCTTAAAGAGGTAATGCGCGTCCCGCCCTTGATGCGTGCCGAATTCGGTATCATCGTGTTTGCCCGCCTCCGGCGCAGGGATAAACTCACCCTCCTGGCTCAAATCGTTGGCCCGGCGCATGCAGACAAAACGCCCTTCTTCGAGATTGTCTTCTTTCTCTGGTCCTAGCGCGACGGTGTCGATGAGGACGGCGAGGTTGTGCGTGTTGCAGCTGACGACCTGGATAAAATCGTCCTTGCCTTTGACGAGTGCCTTATCATTGATGCCGCGAGCATACATCTTGCCAAAACCATATTCGCTGCCCTGCGCGATGAAACCGCGGCCGTTGCTTGCATATTTGTTGTAAAGCTTTTTCTTATTTTCGTTGCCAACGGGGGTACAATCGATAATGACACTGGCCCTATCAATGGCTTCTTCAGCTTCGAAGCTCGGTTCCATTCCCATATCGACAAACTTCTGCCAGCGGTCTTTGTCGACGCAGAGCTTGGCGCCCTTGCTCCCCAACACATGGACTTTCGAGCGATCGGTCACTAGGGGAGTGCGCTTGTGGAATGTCACTTCGTCGATCTCGAACTGTTCCCGGAACGTAGTAAGAATCCCGATCAGCGGTTCACCGATGGTTCCGGTTCCGACCACGTGCACAATTTTTTTATGAGCCATATCCCCACCTGAATTTTTGCTGTGCGGATTCTAACCCAAGAGCTGTGTGCGATCAACAGATAAGGCTGTCAAGTGAGCTTTACTTTTACCGCCTGGGAAAGCCGGTAATCGTCTTTAAGGGCAACCCCATATATGCTAAAAATTGCAGAAAGGGGGGAGTATATGGCTGAGGAAAACCTGCCTGGAGAGTCTTTTTTTAACCGCAATTTTGGTATTGGCAGCAGCGATCTAGAGAGAATTCTTAACACTGCTCTGGTTAAGAAGGCCGATTACGCGGATCTTTATTTTGAGTACCGCAGGAACGAGGGCATTAGCCTGGAAGAGGGGCTAGTCAAAAACTGTTCTCAGTCAACCGCCAATGGCGTCGGCGTACGGGTTTTGGCGGAGACAAAAACCGGCTACGCATACACCGATGATATCACCATCGAAAACTTGGAACTGGCGGCGCGTACTGCGCAATACATCGCTCAAAACCAGCAATCGCAGCTGCCTATTTCTGTGGGACAGTCCCCGAGCGAAGCGCATGATCTCTACCCGATCAAAGTTCCAGTCAACGATGTCTCCTTGGACCAGAAGGTTGCGCTGCTTTACGAGATCGACAAATTTGCACGGGGTCTAGATGCGCGGGTGAAAAATGTCTTTGTCTCTCTTGCCAGTGAATACAAAGTCATTCTGGTTGCTGCATCACAGGGTTTGGTGGTGGGCGATATTCAGCCGCTAACGCGTCTTAACGTTACCTGTATTGCGGAGGAAAATGGCGACCGGCAGGTCGGGAGTTTTGGCGGCGGCGGTAGGGTCGAGTTCGGGTTCTTCATCGATACGAAGGACTACGAACGTTACGCGCGCGAAGCGGTGCGGCAGGCCATTTTGAACTTGAGCGCGCAAGACGCGCCCGCCGGCACGATGGACGTGGTCCTGGGCCCGGGTTGGCCCGGCATTCTCCTGCATGAAGCCATCGGGCATGGGCTCGAGGGTGACTTCAACCGCAAGCAGACTTCTGCTTTCAGCGGTCGAATCGGCCAACGGGTCGCCTCCGAGCTATGTACGGTAGTTGACGATGGAACAATTCCTTCGCGCCGCGGATCCATCAATATCGACGACGAAGGCACGCCAACCCACCAAACGGTTCTCATAGAAAAGGGGATTCTTAACGGTTATCTGCAAGATCGTCTCAATGCGTCGCTCATGAAGATGCCTTTAACTGGAAACGGGCGGCGTGAGAGTTACGCCCACATTCCGATGCCGCGGATGACAAATACCTTCATGTTGGCGGGGCAAAGCGAGCCGGAAGACATTCTTCGCTCGGTCAAGAAAGGACTTTACGCAGTTTCATTCGGGGGCGGTCAGGTCGATATCACTAACGGCAAATTTGTTTTTTCCGCCAGCGAAGCTTATTTGATCGAAGACGGAAAAGTAACCAAGCCGGTCAAGGGCGCTACGTTGATCGGCAACGGACCGGATGTTCTCACTCGGGTATCTATGGTGGGCTCGGACCTAAAGCTCGATGAGGGTGTTGGAACGTGCGGCAAAGACGGCCAATCCGTGCCCGTCGGAGTAGGGCTTCCGACCATCAAAATTGATGGCCTCACCGTAGGTGGCACGAGGGCATAAGGAATAGGGTTCAAAGCGTTCAAGGGGGGCAAGCGGTTCAAGGCGTTAGAACCGCCTAAAATCCTCTTACCTTTGAACGGCTTGAACGATTTGAACTACTTGAACGTTGGTTGGAGGGATATGGAACGGCTGGAATTAAGTCAAGAATTGGGGCGGGATGTTCTCGCCATGGCAAAGTCCCAAGGTGCTTCCCAGGGCGATGTCGTGATGGTGGAGAGTGACTCATTCTTCGTTACGGTACGCTTGGGTGAAGTGGAGAAAATCAGTCAAGCTCAAGAAAAGCGGCTAGGGCTTCGCCTGTTTTTTGGTTCTAGCTCGGCTTCGGCTTCTACTTCCGATATTTCAAAAAAATCGATTGCTCGTTTGGTCGAAGATACCACTCGGATGGCTCGAGCCACAGCGCAGGACTCGAACAGCGGGTTGCCGGCGACCGAGAAACTTGCTCGCGAGATTCCCGAATTAGATCTATTGGACGCGGATGCTCGATCTATACCGGTGGAGGAAAGAATCCAAATGGCACTGGCGGCGGAAAACGCCGCATTGGCATATGACCCGCGGATTACTAACTCCGAAGGTGGAGAGTTTTCCAATCAGTTCGGCCGGGTTATTTACGTCAGCAGTCACGGCTTTTCCGGTGAGTATGAGGGCTCAACCTTTGGCCACTCGGTGGCGCCGGTTGCCGCACAGAACGGTAGCATGCAGCGCGATTATTGGTATTCATCAAATCGGAAATTCT
>Ga0209799_1000013_pt1 | contig 31760 bp, 29 predicted proteins | sample PanSoiPlo36MoBio_FD_188324 | JGI IMG/M metagenome (GOLD analysis project Ga0209799, IMG submission 188324) | Tropical forest soil microbial communities from Panama analyzed to predict greenhouse gas emissions - Panama Soil Plot 36 MoBio (SPAdes)... | ecosystem: Environmental > Terrestrial > Soil...
ATGGGACGCACATCCCTATTTTCTATGCGGGGAGAAGACGCCGCCATGTACCCGCAACTCCTATCGTCATTAGAAGTGCCCATATAGCTCACCCTCTATCTTCAAAGCAGACTCAGGAGGGCTAATTCATAGAAATAAAGGGCTATGGTTTATTAGCCCTTAAGAGCTATCCCCGCCCAAGAAAACGAGAGTCCCGGTTCCTTTAGATGCCACCGCGGCCTTGCGACGTGCAACCACGTAACCGCTGGCAGTCAGTACCGCGTTGGTCTGCGCCGGAGAAGTTAAGGTGGCGGTCGCAATTTGGACTTCGATAGGCGGATCCAAAAAGTCCCTTAGCAATAGCATAACACCGGCGAGCGCACCGATGACGACAGTCCAAAATGCAATTCTTCGCAGCCATTGGGACTTTCGAGACCTCCCGGTCAACCCGTGCGAAGAGCGGTCGATCCTCAATGATGCCAAATCGACGTTCTTTGTTTCCATGAAGCGTTCATCTAGTAAGCCGTTTAATTCACTATTTTTCAAGATAACTGTGAAATGATAGCGTGGTCTCGATATGAACCGATTCACATCCTGGAACCCGGAGAGCTACGCGAAAAACGCTCGATTTGTCTCCGACCTGGGAGAACCGCTTTTGCAACTGCTAGACGCCCAACCTGGAGAGCTAATCTTGGACCTCGGCTGCGGCGACGGCGTGCTGACGGAGAAGATTGCAGGTTATGGCTGCGCCGTGATTGGAGTGGATTCGAGTTTTCCCCAACTCAAGGCGGCTAAAGATCGCGGATTGAACGTTGCGGTGATGGATGGCCATCAACTTTCTTTTCGACGGCAGTTTGATGCGGTTTTTACCAACGCCGCATTGCACTGGATGAAACAGCCAGAAGCGGTTGTGGCGGGCGTCGCAAATTCTCTCAAGCGAGCCGGGCGCTTCATCGGAGAGTTCGGCGGCAAAGGTAACGTAGCAAAAATCCGCTCCGCTCTTCATGCAGGGCTCCGAAGGCACGCCATCGATCCGATGCCTATCGATCCGTGGTACTACCCATCGCCGGAAGAATATTCAGCGTTGCTTTCAAAGGCGGGGTTCATAGTCAATTACATCGACCTTATCCCCCGACCGACTAAACTCCCTGGAGATATTCTGGACTGGCTTGAAATCTTTGCTCAACCATTCACGCAGGCGCTTGCTGAACCCCAACGAATAAGCTTTCTGAAAGAAGTCAAGAATGAATTGGCAACTTGCTTGCGAGATGGCGATGGCAAGTGGACTGCCGATTATGTCAGGGTGAGGTTTAAAGCGACTAGATAAAATTCCTACGAGTTCAAGAGCAGCAGCTGGAGGTAATATGCACTTTTGCAGATTGTATACCGGCAACGATGGCCAGTCTCACTTTGAAGAACTGGATCAAGCGGAGGGCTCACCACATTTCTTGAAGCCATTTACTGTAAAGAACCTAGTTTTCAAAAACGATAAAAACCGCGAGGACCTGTTAGGATGGCACACTGCTCCCCGCCGCCAGTGGTGTATCACCCTCTCCGGCTCTGTCGAGATCGGTATTGGCGATGGGACTGTCAGAACCTTTGGGCCTGGCGACGTTTTTATCGCCGAAGACGTCACCGGACAGGGCCATACTGCCAAGCCTAAAAATTGGGTGCGCGCCTTTGCCCACTTGAACTAAGGCTTTGCAACCACTTTAAAACGTCATCCCCATACCCCGACATTATCACGGTGTCACTAACGCTAACGTAATACTGTGCCTATAACACCCTTTGACAAAAATGTTTGCAATCACACCGACACCTAAAATATGATCGATCGCGATCGTTATGACCATCCGAAGTAAAGCTGCAATCGTCGGTATCGGGGAGACTCCAACGGATCGTCTCGGCTCCAAGCCCGGCGAGCCGCGCAAATCGAGCGCCGAATATATTTCCTGGGCAATGCACCTTGCTCTCGAGGATGCCGGCCTCAGTCTCAAGGATTTCAATGGTCAGGGTCTCGGTGTAACCATTCCCACTGCCTATCCCCAACCTTTTTGGCCCGAGGAGGTAGCCGAGATTCTCGGCATCACGCCCGGATTTCTCCTCGGCGGTGCAACCGGGGGCGCCGGATCGGTTTCCTTGTTAGGTGGGATGGCCGCTGCCATCAATTCGGGTTTGATAGAAATCGCGCTCTGTATCGGCGCGGCGGCACCTTTTTCCGAACATTTCGCGGGCGGCATACAGCCCGGTGATATGCGCGACTGGGAGATTCCCTATGGTACCATGGGACCCAACAGCAAGATTGCCATGGTCATGCGCCGCCACATGCACGAGTACGGCACGACCCTCGATCATCTGGGGAAAATCGCCGTGGCGGGCCGTTATCACGCCAGCTTGAATCCCGCCGCTTATTTGAGAAAGCCGATCACGATTGATGACTACAAGAATTCTCGGCTGGTGGCCGATCCCGTTCGGTTGCTTGACTGCGTGCTGCCGGCAAACGGCGGCAAAGCCTATATTCTCGCGTCGCCTGAACGGGCGAAGAAGTTACGCAAACGCCCGGTCTATCTCAAAGGCTTTGGCGAGCGGAGCAATCCCTCTTACGGCGCGAGGGCCGGATCCGACGCGCTCGTGATGGGTGTGAAAGACTCTGGCAAGGTGGCGATGGAGATGGCCGGCGTAAAACACAGCGGCATCAATTTTCTTCAACTTTACGACGATTACATCATCGTCGTTTACTTGCAGATCGAGGATCTCGGCTTTTGCGCCAAGGGCGATCTCGGTTACTTCGAACGAACGGACTTCACGTTTAAAGGACAACTGCCGATTCAGACCGGCGGCGGCATGATCAATTGCGGCCAGCCGTCCACAGCCGGTGGAACTCTTCATATCCTGGAGGCGGTGCGGCAACTACGCGGCGAAGGCGGCGAAAGACAAGTGCCCAACGCAAAGATTGGGTTGGTGTCTGGATTGGGCGTGCTTCCCTACGGCAAGAATCTCGGCTGTTGTACGGTAGCCGTTCTAGGAAATGAAGCGTAATCATCTATGGCCGAAGTAAACCTCCGCAAGCCGCTGCCGGCTATTACCACCGAGGCTAAACCGTTCTGGGACGCCGCGGCGCAACAGAAACTGGTCATCCAGCGCTGCCATGGTTGCCGCGCCTGGGTCTGGACCCCACGGCCATCGTGTTTTGAGTGCGGCAGCGAGCGCCTGGAATGGACCCCCATGAGCGGCAAAGGCGAAGTTTATTCATTCACGGTGATTCGCCAGGTGGCCGGCCGGGCAGCATCCAAAGCCTTTGAACCCGATATTCCTTACGTCATCGCCTGGGTCGATCTCGATGAAGGCCCACGTATGATCACGAATGTAGTCGGTTGCGGCGTCGAAGATGTAAAACTCGGCATGAAAGTTTCCGTTGTGTTCGAACAACAATCGGCGGAGATTTGGCTGCCGAAGTTCAAGCCGTCGCCGACATGATCTCAGCAACACGCCAGCTGCAACCCCTGCTCAGAATGTCATAGCTCCATCTCAGCCCCTCATTGAGACAGCAGTTCCCCGGGAGCGAGGTTTTTAACACTCACAACAAAATCCATCATGTCAGGCACAGAGTCGGCGATCGTTAATTCAACCGGCGGGTGTCTCGGGGGACGAGGACGCGTGCGCAGGGCCTGAGCCTCAGACAGCCATGCTGTGTCTGTCCAGACACTGTACGGGACGAATGTTGCGGCACCGCGCAATGCGGGTCTCCTCCGTGCGTTGCCGGTGTTGATAGGAGTTACGGCGGCTTGAGCGGCGTAGCGATTCAGCAGGCGATCGGTGGCAATTTTTAACACGACTTGCGGAAATTCCCCACACGCACGCCGTTGACGATTTAGTCGCTCAATATCAAGCCAGAAGAAAACTTTGCTGTTCAGCAAGTGATACCACTGAGTGCTCGTGAGTCCCACTAGGCAACGCTCAAGAGCTGCCGGAGGCATGGGCTTCTGGTCACGGATAACCAGCCCGTTTGAGAGAATTGTTCGCTTTGGGCGATGCTCCCGCTCAATGACAGCCCGGTTCGAGCCGCTTATCCCCGCGCGCTCAAGGAGAGCACAGATGCTAAAAAGCCCGTCCCGCTGGATCGAGGGCCAGTTCCCTGCTTCAGCCAAGTGATAGACGAGCGGACGAATATTCATGTGATTGTGGCATTGCTCCACGCGAATCCTATCTCCGACTGGCTTCTGCCGTTAATCTATTCTCTTCGCGCGGGTTATAGATTCAGAGCGGCCGTGTATCGGCACGAATGATTTCGGCCGAGGCGGTGACGGCTTATCAGCCCGGGCCGTCGGATTAAGGAGTCCAGGGTGCATTTAGTTACCCGGGCAGCCGTTTAATCAAGCTGTTGGATGGTTCCTGCGAGGCATCGATAACCTTTCGGGAAGCCTCCATTCTTGTCGCGGGTAGTTTCTCCGCATCGATCAATCCTATCTGAGCAAGCACCGAAGCTTGATCCCAGTAGATGCGTTCACCGGCGATTTTTCGGTCTTCGAATTGGACAACCACGATAACGGAAACTTCAACGCGCCTGCCGGTTGGCCGCACGCCAGGAAGCATCCACGGCATTTCGATCGTGTGGGTAAACCTGTGAATCAGTTCATCGACGATGCGGTCCTTTCCAACTGTCCGTGCGACCGGCACGAAGCTTGTGTCCGTCGGCTGACAGGGAATAAAGTACGTACTGTAGAAGCGGCGGACTTCGTCATAGCCGACACCGCCGGTCATCACCGGCACATGGTTGACGGAGGGTTTTGACGTCATCGTCGCCATCGTTGCATCGATATCTTTCGTTTTGAATTCGGCGGCCATGTGCCGCTCCCATATCTCGACCATCGCGCGTTGTTCGGTGTTAAGATCTTGATCAGTCATAGGTACCAGCATCCTTTCAATGATCAGTGCAGAGAACTTGGTTTAATGGGAAGCATCCAACTACAGTACCCTCTCCCAAAAACTCGCATAACAAGTCGTTGACACTCCTGCGTTATCCCCGCGATGGCGCATCCGGAACCATATTATCTTTAGTTTTGCGTTTTTCTCAGGTGTTGGCCAAAGAAAATCATGATCTGTTGAATGCTGTCCGCCCATGCCTCTGGATTTCCGCCGGTCGTGGCCCCGCGGCCCGTAGGAGAATTGGCGTTGACGCGCGTCGGAACATAGCGCACAGGATTCGAGCTATCAAAGCCATGATGCGCTCCTGGATAGATTTTAATCGTAACCGGATATCCAGCCTTCTGCGCTGCTTCGGCTACTTTCTGACACGGTTCCGCCGGAGTCCAGTCATCATTCTCGCCAATGAGGATCAGCAACGGCGCGAGCGGTTGGTAGACCCCCGACAGGTCGGCATGCCAGCGACCCAGCCGAATAGCGCAACCCGGGTAGAGCGCTACCGCGGCGGCGAAGCCTCCGCGTTTCTCTCGCGTGAGTAGGTCCTTGTTACTTTCCGGCGCTACCATCGAGGCCAAGGTAGTCGTTCCGCCGTGTGAACCGCCGATAAGGCCCACTCGGGAGCCATCCACATCGGGCAACGTGCGGACGTAATCGAGGGCCGCGTAGGCGTCACGGACGCGGCGAAAAGGACTGACTTCAGCTCGGTTCGGTGATGGGTCAGTGCACACGCCGGCAGGGTAGCCGCGTGTGGTGAAGCTGTCGGGGATGATAACGATATAGCCTCGTTGCACGAACTCTTTTGCCCAACGGTCCGAGGCACCACTAGAACGGGGACCAAGACCGCTACAATCATGCATAATCACAATAGCAGGAAACGGTCCGGAACCGTCTGGTTTTAGCAGCTCGGCAGGAATCTGTTCCGGGGCCCCGCTACTGGTAGTCGTAGTTATAAACAGGCCCGCCAGTGTGCTGGCGCAACTCGCGAGGCACAAAAGGGAGAGCGCCAGCCCTATAAGGGTTTTGTACCCCACTGGTTCTGTCTGATCTGCCACTTCTGAGCTTCGTCTACCGCTTTCCCAGCTCATCGAGCAACGAGAAATCAAAAACCTGTTCAGGCCTGGGGAACTCCTTTAGTCCCATGTCGCGTTGGTCAATTTCGAACTCAAACTTAGTCGCGCTGGCTGTAGGCCTGCCGTCCAATGCCCATGCCGAGTGGACCGCGTCGTAAATCGATGCTGCGTCCTCCTGTGACAGCGATAGCTGTTTCATCAGCACAGGTAGCACTCTCTCTTTCTGAGTCGCGGTTATCCGAATGCACTCCAATGTTGCCTGTATGACCGTTCGATAAACGTCCCGTTTGCTTTGCAGGTTGGCTACCGAAGCGCCGAGTCCGCCGGTGGACAGTTCGATGACTTCCGCGGCTCTGGCCAACACGCGGAATCCCTGTCTGACCGCATAAACCGTCTCCAGACCGTTGAGCACTGCTGCCGGCACATTGCCGGAGGTTAGCGCTGCAAGACGGGCCGTCCCGACATTAAGAATTTTATATTCCTCTGGCCGGAGGCCTTTGCGCCGCATGAGCTCGGTCAAGATGACGTTCACAGTGGCCTGAGCTGTATAACCTCCAATTACCTTACCTCTAAGTTGCTCCACGCTGGTAATCTCTTTGCTGACAACGAGCGTATGGTCGGGACGGTTCAGCCCCACCATAATGATTCGCACCGGCACTCCCCGGAGCGCCGCCCGCGTCGTGGTTCCCGTGGCAGTGTAAAAATCTAGATCGCCGGTCAATAACGCGGCCAGGGCTGCGCGCGGCTCCAACACTAAAATCTGTGGGTCAAATCCGTAACTCTCGTAAATTCCCAAACTCTTGCCTACGTAGAAATGAGTCGCACCAATGGTGTTGCTTGGCAGCGCTATTCTTAGCGGTCTGAGTTTCGGCTGCTGTTGAGCCAACACCATGCTCGTGGTCAGCAGCCATCCGAGCGCGAGAATACTTGGTATTTTGTACCCGGCACGCATCGGTCAGGACCTCGCTTTTACTGTTCGTAATTCCCACTAGTATTCATAAGTCCGAAGAATTAGACGTTGCCGCGCAATTTCTCGGAGTCCTTCGACAGAAGCTCAGGACGAGCGGATGAAATTTGATATCTTGATGCTTTTCCGTTCATGCTGAGGCAGTCGTCGCATTCCTATCTTTCTCCAATACTGCTACCGTTTTGCCAACTCCTCGAGCATTGAAAAATCATATATTTGTTCCGGCTTCGGCAACTCCTTCAGCGCGGCGTCTTTTTGGTCGAGCTCCAGCTCCAATTTCAAGGCTCCGGGAGTCGCTCTACCGTCGAGGGCCCAGCCTTTGAGGATGGCATCATAGATGAATCCGGCCTCCTCTTGACTAATCGCGAGCTGTTTCATGAGAACCGGCAAGGTTTTCTCTCGCTGCGTCACGATGACCCGGATGGCGTCCAATACTGCTTGTGAAACCGGGCGCAAAAAATCCCGGCGGGTCTGCATCGCCGTCATCGACATGCCGAGCCCGCTCTGGGGCATCTCGAGCTCATCAGCGGCCCGCGCCAGCACGTGAAACCCTTGCTTCACCAAACGAACCGTTTCCACGCTGTTCAGCATCGCCACCGGCACCGATCCACTGCTCAGCGCGGCCGCCCGGGCCGTACCGGCATTGACGATTCTGTAGTCTTCGGGGCGTAGACCCTTACGCCGGAGCAGCTCGGCGAGAACCACATTCACTGTTCCCTGGGGCGTGTAGCCGCCGATCACCTTGCCGCGCAATTGCTCGATACTGGTAATCTCTTTGTTGGCGACAAGAATGAAATCTGAACGATTGAGTGCGACCAAACCGACCCGAACCGGCGCGCCGCGCAACGCCGCACGCGCCGTCGATCCGATCGCCGTGTAACAATCCAGATCGCCCGATAGTAATGCGCCAATTCCGGCTCTCGGCTCGAGCACTAACACCCGCGCGTCGTAGCCATAGGCTTCGAAAATCCCGAGCTGCTTCGCCACATAGATAGCCGTCATGCTAACCGAATGATTGGCCAGAGCGATATGAAGCGGACTGAGTTTGGGCTTTGGCTGGGCTAAAGTTGACTGGGGGAAAGCGAATAACGTTATCAGAGCCAACCCTAATGCAATGACTAATCGGTGGAGATGACTGTCTATCATAGACAAACACCGTTCAGGATCGCTGTTTGTGTTTTGGAATTCTGGCAACGATCGCGAAACACCAAAAGTTGAAATCGCGCCAAGGGCAAAAGCGCCGAGCAAGGCCATGTCCCATCGTTAGCGCTCTCATACTCGTGTCCATGCCAAACTGTCAAGAAAAGAATCTGTCAATCCCTTGTTTTGCACGGTCAACGTAGGTTATTGCTTCAATTGTCTACGATCTCTCGGGAGGAAATCGCCATGGAAGAGATTCGCATCGTTGACACCACCTTGCGCGACGGTAACACGAGCCTGTGGGCGCACAACATGACCACCGGCATGATGCACCCGGTCTTGAGCCAGATGGATCAAGCAGGCTTCGATGCCATGGAGTTTTTCGTCAGCGGCCGTTTCAAAAAGGTCGTTAGAGAGCAACGAGATAACCCTTGGGACTGGGTTCGTTACGGTCAAAAGAAAGTCAAAAACACCCGACTTCGCTATCATGGCGGACTCAGCAGTGGTTTTAGTCTGACGCCTGCTTGCATTCCGCGCCTCGTGATAGAACGTGTCGTGCATTACGGCATCACTCTCACCCGCCTTTCCGACCCGTGGAATAATTACGACGAGCTGAAGAATGAGGTCGCCGAGCTGAGAACCCTGGGAATGGAGTCGGTGGTCAATCTGATTTATTCCATCTCGCCGCGCCACACCGACGATTACTATGCGCGCAAAGCCCGCGAGGCTGCCGCCATGAAACCCTGCCGTCTTTGTTTCAAGGACGTTGGCGGCATGTTAACGCCGGACCGCACCCGCACCCTAGTTAAACTCATCCGCGAAAACGTTGGCGACACGACCCTAGAGTTCCACGCACATTGCAACAATGGACTGGCGCCCTTCAATGTCCTCGAAGCGGTGAAGGAAGGCATCCGCATTGTCCACACTTCGGTGCCGCCGCTGGCTAATGGCTCCGCCCAACCGTCTGTGTTCAATGTCGTCCGTAATCTGCGTGCCCTAGGTTATAAGCCGCTGGTGAATGAAAAAGTCCTCGAGCCCGTTGAACAGCACTTTCGCTGGATTGCAAAACAGGAAGGCCTCCCTGTCGGCGCGCCGCGGGAATACGACCAGACCTGGTACCATCATCAGGTTCCCGGCGGCATGATCTCCAACTTGCGTCACCAGCTCAAGATGCTCGGTAAGGAAAACGAGATGCAGCGAGTCCTGGAGGAGATCGTTCAGGTTCGCGCAGAGCTGGGCTACCCGATCATGGTCACGCCTTTCGCGCAATTCGTCGGCAGCCAATCGGCTATCAACATCATCACCAGCGAACGATACAAAGAAGTTACCGATCAAGTCATTCAATACGCGCTGGGATTATGGGGCAAAGAGGGCGCCGAATACATGGATCCGCAAGTCAAAGCCAAGATTCTCGATCGCCCTCGAGCGCGGGAGCTGGAAAATTTCAAGCTGCCGCAGCTTTCACTCGAAGAAGTCCGAAAGCAATACGGCGGACCCAATCTATCGGATGAAGAGTTACTGCTTCGCTTCTACGCTGGTCCCGAATTCGTCGACGCGCTCAAACTCGCGCCGCCACGAAAGGAATATTCCATGGACGCCCGTCAACCCCTCGTCCGGCTCGTCGAAGAACTTGGCCGCAAGCGGGACTTGGGCCACGTCCATATCCAAAAAGGTGAATTTTCTCTATTGGTTGGTCGACGAGCTCAAGCCATCCATTCGCGGCCTAAGCTAGCACATACGCCTGCACATGTCGCGCCGGAGAATAGCCGATAAGTCGTCAAGCAAAGCTGAATTCAAAATCGATCCTCTGTCGGTTGTTCATCGAAGGATGATAACGCATGAGCAAACAAGGCGTTAGATCCTACATCTGGGACGACGTCGAGAGTTGCGTGACAATTGTCATTTCGGTCTGGTCGCTGTGCCTACGAAAGATGGCCCGGTTTTTTCGCGTTAAACTTGACGGTCTGAGCATCCGGGAGTAGGCTCCTTTTAGATTTCAGTTTAATTCGGATTGCTTATACGCTGAACGGCGCATAGAAATCTTTATCGAAGGGATTCGCGGCTGAAATGAACGGACTGGAAATCTTAGACCTGCAACCCGTAGGCATCGTAGCAAGTTTACTGGGTCACAGGCCCAAGGAAAATGCATTTTTAGAGATTCATAATGTCGTAGCCAGCCTGCCCATCTATCACATATCCGAAGACGCGGTAGCCGCTTGTTTATCTCGCTATGAAATAACCCATGAAGAAGCAAAGCCAAGACTATTGAATATATATTCACAAGTATTGGAGCACTTCATCAAGGATTTATCGATCTCAGATGATGAACTCGAGCAATTGCGGCATCTGGCGAGCATATTTCAGCTTACTGCCGATGAAGTCTCTCAAATACATACAGAACTGGTGTATCCCCATTACGAAAAAGCGGTGCAGAACGCTTTACGAGACTATCAACTTTCTGATGATGAGAATGCCGCCCTGGATAACTTATGCACCAAACTTCGGATTCCCGAGGCGGCAGCCAATGAGATGTACAAGAAGTACGCCGTGCCGATTTATAACAAGGCAATGAGCCACGCTCTTGCTGACCAGATACTGACGCCAGAAGAAGAAACGGAGTTGGCGGCGGTAGCGAAAGCGCTGAAACTAAACGTCCGATTCGATGAGAAGTTAGAGGGTATTCTCGAGCGGGCCCGACGTTTGTGGCGGATTGCACAGGGCGAACTTCCGATTGTGACCGTTCCTATCACTTTACAGCGAAACGAGCGTTGCTCTGCTGATGTCGACGCTCTCCATTACGAACCTCCGAGATTGGAACGACGAATTGGCTACAGCGGTTTCTCTAGTTCATACGGCGCGTCTGGTATCCGTTTCCGTTCCGGCGTCATGAATACCCACCAACTCAACAGCCGGACGATGGTTCTTCGCGGAGCCGGCACCTTGTATTTCACCAACCGGCGTTTCTTATTCAAAGGCGATCCCGAATCAACGTCCATAGATCTCGGCGAAGTCACGGGCATAACATTCTATTCAGATGGAATGCGCGTTGAAAAGGAGGCCGCCACCGGTCAGATCTTCACTTTCACAGGCGATATAGACATGCTGCGGCTGATTACAGACAACCTGATGACAGCCTACCGACAAGAAACACCGCCAAAATCCGAAAGGTCTACCGGAGCCGGGGCAAGATCAGGCACGTCTGAAAAGAAAGAGAGCAGCTCTCGTACCGCTGTTCAGCAAGAGAGTTCCAAATCGCCACACGCCGTGCTTGGGATAGCCGTTAGTGCATCAACAGAAGAAATCAGGATTGCCTATAGGAAGATGGCGAACCTTTATCATCCCGACAAAGTCGCCCATCTGGCACCCGAATTCCGTGACATGGCCGACAGAAAAATGAAGGAGATCAACACGGCTTACGGAACATTGAAAAGTAAGAAGTGATTCCCATTTAAACCATCAAAGCGCACTATTCGGTGGCAAACCCGCAACAAGGCAGCGACACGAAGCGAATGTAAGGGCCGCCAACCTCTTTCACCTGCTGCGGATCGTTCACCGTTGAGCGCACTATTTTTTTATCTGATACTTCCCTTCTCCGTCTTGCGTGATCTTTCCTTGTTCGTGGAGATAGCCGACAACCATTGCGATCGTGCGATAGTCCTCTTTCGCGAATAGCGCCAACAGATCAGGGAAAAAGCGATGGGATTTTTTCAGCGCGGCGAGAATCTTTTCGGCCATAGCATCGATTGTTTCATCGGGCTTTCCTTCATCGGATGCTTTCGGCGCTTGGTCTCCATCGCCGAGATAGTCTTTAAGGTTAACCTTACCCTGGTGGAAGTAGACGATCCGGTTGTAGCGATTGCGTGGCACGTTTTCCGGGATAGTGGCGTCGATGCCCATCTTGGCGGTGGTCGGAATCTTGCCGGTGGTTGGCGGCGGCAGCGATGGATCTAAAGGTTTGGACCGAGCGTCGGAAATAATCACCACGTCTCGATCCGCCTGAACCCGAGTGGCGACGGCCCATTCGACATCCGTCGGATCGAAGACATCGATATCGTCATCGACAATGGTTACATGCTTGATATCCGCAATCGAGAGCAGCGCCATGATGGCGTTCTTGCCGTCACCGGGCTGCTTCTTGATCGATGCGACGATATGCCAGTGGCAGCAGCCGCCCGGAGTTACGTTGATCGCCGTCGCCTGGACGCCCGCTTCGTGCAAAACCCGCCACGCCGCCGCTTCGTAGATCGGCGCGCTCATCCAGATATTTTCCCATGGCATATGAAGCGCATAGTAAATCGGGTCTTTGCGATGCATGATCGCTTTGATCCGCACGTGGGGGTTCATATGAATCCCGCCCATCAATCGATTGAACTCGCAGAACGGACCTTCCGGATGGATCCAGCCTTCCGGCAGAATCTCCCCTTCCAAAACGATTTCTGCGTCGGCGATGCAGGGGATCGGTATCGTTTCGCCGTCGGCCAAACCAAGCGGCTGTCCACGCAGCCCACCGGCAAAAGTTAACTCGTTGACTCCCAAGTTTGCTTTGAAGGTCGAGGCAACCAACTCGTAGGGATGGGTACCGATCGAGATCGAAATCGGTAACGGTTTTTTCTGTTGCAACGCTCGCTCAGCGAACTTTCGCAAGTTATTGGGTGTTACGATGTCGATGCCGGTGATATTTCTCTCCTTGAGCATCAAGCGGTACATGCCGGCGTTCATGCCGAATTCCGGATCCTCCGCGATGACGACTCCCGCTGTGATCATCGGCCCACCGTCCATAACGGAGAACACCGGAACCGGCAATTCATAAAGATCGACTTTGTTCTTTGCTCGAATAACTTCTTTGACCGGCGCTTTTGGCGCCCGCTTGGGCTTTAGCGGATGGTCCATCGCAGCGCGCAGCTTGGACTCGATCTTTTCGTACGGCGCTTCCATCCCCAGAGCGATGCGCTTGCGCGATTGAAGCAGCCCTGATGCCACCGGCATGGAGTAGCCACGCACGTTGGTAAATAACAACGCCTTGGCCGATTGCGGCACCAACGCCGCCACATCGCGAAGATCGGTGGGCTTAGAAATGACAGTCAGCTCATCGCTTTCTTTGAGCGTGTCGAGATAACCTCTAAAATTGGCGACCATGGCTTACTCCTTCGCTCGCGCTCGCGTTAGCAGGCATCAACCAACCACGGATGAAAATAGGTGTCAAATCGAGTGGCCCGACTTCGCATCACGCCAACCGTGTGCTATAGAGACGCGGAGGGAGTGATCGATCATGGGAACGTTCGGACTGACATTGGCTAATCGCGGGGTGATCATCGGCGCTGTGACTGTTCCTGAACTCTTCGACATGGCCAAGCGGGGCGAGGACTCAGGCGCATTCGACGCGGTTTGGGTCGGCGACAGTCTATTGGCAAAGCCTCGGCTGGAATCCATCACGCTGCTATCCGCGCTCGCCGTCGTCACAGAAAAAATGCGTCTTGCCGTCGGCTGCATGGCCACCTTCCCGCAGCGGCACCCCGCGTTATTAGCCCAGCAGTGGACGAGCTTGGATGTCATCTCCGGCGGCCGGGCGTGGTTGGCGGTTTGTCTGGGCGGACCCAACGAGCAGAGCCCCGCTCAGGCGCTCGAGCATAAAGTTATGGGCATCAAGGACACCGAACGGGTCGCTCGTTTGGAGGAAGGAATCACTGTCCTCCGCAAACTCTTCCACGACGAAAAAGCATCGCACAAGGGCCGCTTTTATGAATTCGAAGGCGTCACGATTCAACCCCGTCCGGTGCAGAATCCCATGCCTATCTGGATCGCCAGTAATCCCACCGGGCTGACCTGGAAAGACGGCGCCAGCGCCCCGAGTCCTGCCGTCGAACGGGGACTGCGCCGCGTCGCGCGCTTCGCCGATGGCTGGATGACTAACAAAGTCACACCGGCGGAGTTTAAGTCGCAGTGGACACGCATTCTCGCAATGGCCAAGGAAGAAGGCCGCGATCCTACTAAGATCGGCAGCGCCTTGTATCATAACATCAACGTCAATGAGAACCATCAAGCGGCGTTGGACGAGACCAAGGCGTTCCTCGACAAGTATTACACGTCCAACTTCAGTATGAAGTTCGTGGAGGGTTTTACCACTGCGGGCGGCCCAAAGCACTGCATCGAGGAGCTTAAAACCTATTTCGAAGCCGGCTTGGATCACATCACCCTGCGCATGACCTCTTGGGATCAGACTGGACAGTTGAAGCGGTTTCTTAACGAAGTTGCTCCAGCTTTCAAATAGAATGGTCGGCCGATGCTTCAAGGGATCGATCATATCGTTATCGTCGTCAATGATCTGGAGCAGGCGGCCAAAGATTACGAGCAGCTCGGCTTCACTGTCGTTCCTGGTGGCAAACATCCGGTGGGTAGCCACAATGTCCTTATCTCTTTAGTCGACGGCTCGTATATTGAGATCATTGCCTTCTATCGCGAGGCGCTCGACCATCGTTGGTGGGATCCGCTGCAGAGAGGCGAACGTCTAGTCGATTTCTGCATGCAGACGGACGATCTTAAGGGCGATACAGCGAAACTTCGCGCCGCCGGTGTTGCGATTAACGACCCGGTCCCATGGTCAAGGACCCGACCGGACGGCTATGAACTCAAGTGGCTTCTATCATTGGCCCAGGGAAGTCATCGCGGCGTCGCACCATTTCTGATTCAAGACATAACGCCAAGAGAGGAAAGAGTTCCCCGAATTTTCGATCACAAAAACGGCGCCACCGGCATCGATATTGTAACGGTTGCTGTGGGAGAGCTCACGCCCGTTCAACGATGGTATGACGGCGTTCTTGGCAACCCGCCAGCTAACATCACCGACGAAAAGCTACAGGCCAAGGGAATACGTTACACCATCGGGCCGCATAGCATCGATTTTCTGGCGCCGATGGAGCCCCAGAGCCCTCTCATCGATTGGTTGCGGACTTTTGGCCCTTCTCCTTATGCAGCTACCCTTCGCCGTAGGGCAACCGGCTCCAGCGCACTTGATACCAAACTCACCCATGGGGCGAATCTATCCTTCGCATTATAGATAAACTCTTGGCTCTAACTCGTTAATAAAACAACACTTGTCTAGCCATTTGAAGTGTCGGATTGTCCGCCAATAAACAATCCATAGTGCTCATCGTCTAACGGAGCGAAAGGGGTAACGACGATGAGCATCAAAAACCTAAATAGCAGAGTTCCCTGTACCGCCATGCTTCTTCTAATCGGGATGTTTCTAGCTCTGGCCGGTGAAGGCTATGCCTGGAGCGATGAGCGACAGCTGAGTGCTCAAATCTCCGAATACGATGGATTCATGCGCGAACATCCAAAGGCATCCACACAGATAAGAGAGAACCCGAGGCTGGTATATGACAACAAATTTCTCAAGAGTCATCCCGAAGTGGAACGCTTTCTCAAGAAGCGCCCAGAACTGAGGGAAGAGATCGCGAGACGTCCGGGACGAGTTTTCGGCTGGTATGATCGTGATGATTATCGCTACGGCCGCTACTACGACCGTGATAATTCACGCTTTGGATGGTGGTACCGATAACGACTATTTTGATCTAACAGCACCCCACGGCGGTCCAGGCAAACAGCTTCGGCCGCCGTTGTGTTTTTAAAGCTGCGTTTGACAGACTAGCAAGCTATCCTCTAGTGTCCCGTCTCAAGCGTCTATCGCGTAATTTCTTACGGCAGTGAGAAAAGAAAATAATGAATCGTGAAATCGAGCGTGAACTCATTCGCACGGCTCTTCCCTACTGGGAGACCGAGGCTCACATCACCAGGCGATTCTTCAATGGCAAACCTTCTCGCGAGGATCATATCTTCTGGTTAAGGGCGCAGCTCTGGAAGGAACTCCATCCCGTGGACGGCTATTTCACAGGAATCCAGAAAGAGCTCAGTCAACTGGTTGCGCTATTTCCGAGGATCGACAAAGACATTGACAGACACCGTTATCACTATCTGCTGCAACAGATGACCCAGGAATTCAACCACTACGTGCTAATGGCCGATGCTCTTCAATATCTTTTGGGCCACCCCATCTCCGCGGAGAACACCTTCCAGCTGCCACAAGAAAAAAAACTTGCAGAACTCCGCAGAGGATATGCCAACTCGGGTTCTGCGGTGGACAAAGCGGCGGTGCTGGTGACGGAAGGGGGTGGAGCCCGAATGTTTCGAGAAGGTAGAAAGCTCGACGGCGGCCCTCTCGAGCGGATGATCGCAAAGGCGATGGAGGTCATCTACCAGGACGAGAAGAACCACTACAAGGAAGCGGCCAGAGAAGCAGCCCGGGCCGTCAAGAACCGGCCGGACCTACTGCGGATGAAAAAAGCGATTCGAGAGATCAGTCAGCAGCGTGTCCACATGCGAAATGAAATGTTTCGACAACCGCTAACAACCGAGAAAATCAAGAACCGACTGAAATAGTAACTGTTTCAGGTTTCTGGTTTCGGAGTTAACTGGGGACTTTGAACTCGAAGACCCGAACCAGCGCAAGGTCGCCTACCAACCGACAGCGTAGCCGTCGCGCCGCGGATCCGCGGCACCGAAAAGCGCCCCGGTTTCGGGGACGATCTGGATCATCATCTCGCTGCCAGTCGCTTCCCAATCGCCGATAATGCTGAGCACGTGGCCGCGACGAGACAAGCCGCTTCGAACTTCTTCGGCAAAACGGCCCTCGAGGATTACCTCGTCATTGCAAGTATGGGGCACCGTAGACTCCGTGGGATTCTGCGTGTGACGCCAGCGCGACGCTTCCACAGCTTCGACCACAGTCATGCCAAAGTCCAGTACATGGGTAATCACCTGTAGATTGGTTTGCACCTGGGTATCCGCCCCCGGCGTGCCGCAAACCAGGATCAAACGCCGCTTTCCATTTTCTTGCTTGAACACCATCACCGGGTTCATCGTGTGGCGTACCCGCTTGCCCGGTTGGAGACAGTCGGGATGATCCGCTTCCAGATGCCAATAGGTCATCCGATTATTCAGAAGAATGCCGGTGTTGCCCGCAACGAGACTCGATCCGAACGGGCTCTGCAGGCTTTGTAATTGGCACACTGCATTACCCCATCGATCAACGACTGCAAAACAGGTTGTATCCTCTTTGCTTTCGCTGACAGCTGAGCGCCGGCTAGCCATAGAAACTTTCTTGCGATCCTTTTGATGCTGCCAAGGATCGCCCGGCTGCACGCTTATCGCCGCGCGATCAGGATGAATGAGCTTTACGCGCTCTTTAGCATATTCCTTCGAAATCAATCCGTCCGTTGGAACCTCGATGAAATCTGGATCTGCCAGAAAGGCTTCACGATCTATAAAGGCTAGTTTCTTGGCTTCCACCATTCGGTGTATGCTCTCGGCGGTATTGCAGCCGAGAGCCTTCAGATCGAACTGCTCGATCAAATTCAGTTCCTGCAGCAGCACGTGGCCACTCGAATTGGGCGGCGCTTCGTAGACGGTGTAACCGCGATAGCTTGTGCCAATTGGCTCTTCCCAGCGGCTCCGACATTGGGCGAAATCGGCTTCGGTCAACAATCCCTCCTGCTCTTCGCTGAACGTGACTAAGCTACGGGCGATCTTTCCACGATAGAAAGCGTCCTTCCCACCATCGATGATATCCTGGAAAGTGCGTCCGAGATCTCTCTGATAGAGGATTTCCCCGGGCTGGAGCGGCCGTCCGCCACGGCTGAAGACCGCCTTCGAGGTTGGAAACTCACAGATGAGTGGATCCGCGGCAATCGCTTTGGCCAGCACATGGCTCGTTGGAAAGCCGTTGGTCGCGAGGTCTATGGCCGGAGCAAACACCTCGGCGAGCGAAAGGGAGCTATATTTTTCATGGGCAGAAAGCCAACCGTCAACCAACGCCGGCACAGAGACAGACAGCATACCCTTCATCGGTATCCCTTGGTGGAGAAAACGCTCGCGAGTCGCCGCACCGGGAGCAGGTCCGGTGGCGTTGACTACACTCAAACGGTCGTCGAGTTTCCAATAGATCATTAGATAGCCATCGCCACCGATACCCGACATCAAAGGCTCGACGACGTTGAGAGCGGCGGCCGTGGCAATGGCGGCATCGACGGCATTGCCACCCCTTTGCAGCATGGAAATACCCGCCTGAGACGCTAGCGGATGCCCCGCACACACCATTCCGTTCCGTCCCATGACCACGGGGCGGTGAGCTTCAAAGTTAACACTGTGTGGAGAGTGAGTTGTTGTCATAGAGCGAATTCCCCCCTCTGTTCTCTCCCCCGTCGCGACGCGACGGGGGAGAGAACAGAGGGAGCTTTGCGTCACCGGTCTAAACAGCAATTCGTCAGACAATGACCGATCCGTGAGACATCTGCGAAACTACGCATAGCGACGCAGGAGCCTGATCAACGATGTAGAGCCACAAAAGTAAAGACCTTCGCAGCATCGAAGACCTTATTTACCGAAACCAGATCGTGATCGGTGTGCTGAAAACGAATGTCTCGCGCACCGTAATTGATCGCCTGAATCTTGCGAAAGTTGAACAGGCCAGTATCGTTCGCCGCGGTGGAGAAGCTATAGGCAGGCTGCTGCCCGAGCATGACGCGAATGCCGTGCTCCAGAGCCTGCACGACTTCCGCTTCCTTGCCGACTTCGCTGGGATACATGAAATCCCGTGGCTGAATCTCAATTTCGTATGGCGCTATTTTTCCGATGGCATCTCGCATCTGCCCGATAGCCTTTTTCGGATCGTCTCCCGGGAGCAGCCGCCGGTCGAACATGATTCGGCACTCGCTCTGGATCGTGTGTGTGGCCTTGGGAAAACTCTCGATGGCGTTAGGCGTCAAACTGACCTTGCCCAACTCAGGATGAGCCTTCTCTTCCGGGTAAGGGATCAAGGGTTTGAGTTTTTCAAGGACTTTCATCGCACCTTCAATGGCGCTGATACCTTCCCACGGCCGGCTGCTGTGCGCTTGCTTGCCACGCACGATCACCAGCACATCGACACGTCCTTTATTCCCGAGTTGAATTTCCGGCGGACCGTCGATGATGCACCAATCGGCTTCTACGTTCCCGTGATCGAGCACATGAGCGAGAGAATCGTGGCGCCCGGTTTCGCCGGCGGTGCTGACGACGAAATAAAGATCCCCCGTCAGTTCAACCTTGTGGACACCGATGAATCGCATCGCCGCCATCATCGCCGCCAAACTACCCTTCTGCTCGCAGGCCCCGCGACCCCAAACACACTCGCCCTCCAGTTTGTATGGCGCTCCGTCGAGGATTTCGCCTGAATAGGGATTTTGCATCGTGCTTGGCGCCGCGTTCATCGCATAGCCGACGAGCATGAGCCGATCGCCGCGCCCTCGACCGTTGAGCCGAAGGATGAGATTGCCCTTGTTATCAATAGACGGATGCAGCCCAGCCTGCTCGAGCTCCGGTTTTATCACCTCACGGATCAGAGCAAGCACCTTCGGCTCGTCCTCCAATTGTTCGGTCTGCGGGCTTGCGTGCTGGACCAGCTTGACGATAAGTCGTTTGATCTCGTCATACTGAAGGTTCTTATCGATAATTCGTTTTGCGCTCTGTGCTTCCATGCGGGTATTTCCTACTGCAATAGCCTCAGGGTAACTCTCCGAGTCGAAGCAATCGGCCTTGGTAGAGTTCAATTTGTCAAATCGTGTTGAACGGCTTAAACGGCTTGGACGTTTTGAACTGTCTTCGGTAATGCCCGATCTACTAACGTCCCTCGAATTGATTGCCTACCTTGCCGATTCTACGAGCGACCAGAATCAAAGTTATGCACACCGCGCTTACGATTAGAGCCAGGGAGCACATGGGTCCAAGATTGCCGTCGACATAAAAATGATAGAGCAAAGGGCCTAGCGGTTCGGAGCCCGGTGAATAGAGAAAAATAGACGTACTGAATTCGCGGAGGTAGATCGTTGCCAGAATAATCCAGCCGGCAATGAACCCCGGTCGGAGCAACGGCAGCAGCACGCGGCGAAAAGTCATCGCGAATCCGGCACCACAAGCCATGGAAGCCTCGGGCAAATCACCGTGAATTTGCACCACGGTGCTCGTCATTGCGCGCAGGCCATAGGGTAAAAAGCGAGTAATGTAAGCGATCAGCAAAATCCACAAAGTCCCATAGATCGGCAAAGGCATATACACATAGGTCCACAAGAGGCCGATGGCAAGAGCGGTGCCGGGAAAGGCCCAGGGGATAAAAGTCAATGCTTCAATCACTCCTCGACCTGCCGTCTTGGTCTTGGTGGTCACCCACGCGGTGACGGATGCGATCAACATGCAGAGCGTAGCACCTCCCACCGCGAGGACCACACTATTCTGCAAAGCGCGGAACGTGCGGCTATCCGTGAGATTCGAACGATAGTTATCCAAGGTCAGCAACCCCCACGTTTTGGCGCCTGGAACATGAATATAGGTAATGAAGGAAACATATATCAAAATGATAAACGGCAAAACGACGATGAGCAGCAAAATCAAACTGGCTATCACCGAGGCCGCATAACGCCACCTGCCCAGGTCGATAATATTTGGTCTGTAGCCGCGGCCTGTGACCGTGACGTAGCGTTCGGTTCTGGCGGTCAGGCGACGGTAAAAATAAACAAAGATCATGGTGATCAACAGCAAAGAGACGGCGTAAGTGGCGGCCAAATTTTGGTTAGGCGGAAAAGCACCGATGGCTTCACGGTAGATTTTCGTCGTGAAGACTTCGATACGCGCAGGCAGAGCGATGATCGCGGGGGTTTCAAAACTCTCGATGGCGCGCACGAAGTTGAGCATCGCCGACGCCAGCAGCGCGGGCCGAACGATCGGGAACGTAATCCGCCACGCCACCTGAAAATTGCTCGACCCGGCCACGCGAGCTGACTCCTCCAAAGCCGGGTCCATAGAATACAGCGATGCCGACACAATCAGAAAGGCGAGCGGAGTCGTGATCAAAGCCTCGACGAAGATCATACCTCCCAGCGAATAAATGTTTAGCGGCGCCGTCTCCAAATCGAAAGTATTCATCAACAGGCGATTGATTAGACCTGTCCGTGGGCTGAGGAGTACCGTCCAAGACACGGCAAGCATCACCGGCGGAAAGATGTTGGGTACAATGGAGATCAGCTCGAAAAATTTCCTGAAGGGCGCGTTGGTCCGTATGGCGATCCAGGCCAAGGTGGCCGCAAGAAAAGTGGCCAGCACTGATGATCCTGTGGCGAAGACAAACGAATTGAGTAGCAACTGATAAGTCAGCGGATCCGTGTACGCACTGATGTAGTGAGCTAGAGTGAAATCACCAGCTACGCCGAGCGGCTTGCTGAGGAAACTCCCATAGAACAACATGATCGTCGGCGAGAGGCTCAGATAAGCGATTACGACGCCTACCGCCGTGGTCACCCAGAGCTGAGGGTCCTGACGAAAAGCTCTCAGCGGCCGCTCAAAAACATGGGTTAAAACCGCGGTGCCATTCATTTTTGCTTGCGGTTTTTCTTCATCAGAAAACAAAGAGGGCCGGCCACGTGTCGGCCGGCCCCTCTATAATAGCTCACAGTATGCCAGCAGCCCGAATATTATTTGGCAAAGAAAATCTCTCTAAATGTGACCGTCATCAACTTTTTGAACTCTTCCTCTGAAGGATTGTCCATGAAAATCATCCGTGGCGCCACTTTTTCCGCGTCTCTAATCGGCGGGAAAATGCCCGGATACATGACGAACTCCCCCTCTTCGGCGACCAGTTTTTGGCCGTCCGGCGAACAGATGTAATCAAGATAGAGCTTCGCTGCGTTTGGATGCGCGGCCTTGGCACCGAGACTCATATAGTTCGGATCGGTCAGATATTTGTCCATGGCGATATAGTCGACGGGGCCTTTGTATTGTTTGATGTACTTGATGTAGGTAATCCCCACCGGCGCTTCACCCTTGATAATCGTCGTGGTAACCGGCGCTAAGGATTCGACGAGGAGAGGTTTTTGTTTGGCCAGGGCTCTGACGAAGTCCAGCCATTTGTCGCCTTTGAACTTGTTCAGATTCCATAGAAACTGGGCGGTTGTGGTATGCCGGGTGGGATCGGGCATAGTTATCTTCCCAGTCCATTTTGAACTCAAAAGATCGTCGAACGTTTTCGGGAGATCACCTGACTTGACCATATCCGTATTGTAGAGAATGCTAATTGGCAGCACCCGCCACGGGGTGATCATGCCGTCCTTTTCTTTGAACTGAGCGGGAAATTTCTCCGATGACGGCGGGATAAATTTCTGGAAGAGCCCTTCGTCTCGCATGATCAACTGAACGCCGCGATTGCCTTCCACCACATCAAAGCCGGGTTTGCCCGCCCGCGATTCGGTCAGCGCGCGTTCCGAAACCTGCGTCGATGAACCGCGCCAATAGTCGACCGTAATGCCGTACTTTTTTTCAAACGCTGCATGGAGCGGTTTCATGGCCTGAGGCACCTGGGCTCCATACACGCTAACTTTGCCTTCCTGTTTTGCTGCCTCGACATTAATAGATTGAGCAGAGACTGATGCAGTCATTACCGAACCGGCGATAGCGAAGACGCCCACGAGAAACATCCAACGATTGATGGCTCGATTCACAATAACCCCTCCTTAGTTTAAAACACGATAACAATTATAGACGGCGCTGCATGAAGTCAAGCAAGGCACTCGCTCGGTTCGGTGGCTTCATTTGGAGAGAAAAATCTGTCGAAACTCGCTCTGCAACTTGGCCAGCTGTTCCCCGCTCGGGTTATCCATGAATACCATGTTGGCGATTACCTTATCGGCGCCTTTGAGTGACGGGTAGATTCCCGGGTGAAGCACAAATTCCCCCGTCTCAGCCACTCTCTTCTGCCCTTCCGATGAACAAAGGTATTCGATGAAAACTTTGGCCGCGTTCGGGTTAGTCGCTTTGGCGCTCAGCGCCGCGTCGCTCGGATCGGCAAAGATCTTGTCGATAGGAGCAAAATCGATGGGTCCTTTCGTTTGCCCGGCATATTGAACGTAGGTGATGCCTAGCTGACTTTCACCCCTGACAACTGCGGTCGGAACAGTAGAATAAGACTCCAGCAGCAACGGCCTCTGCTTGGCCAGTCCCTTGACGAACTCCAACCATTTTTCTCCTTTCACCTGGTTTTGATTCCAGAGAAACTGCGCCGTGCTAGCGTGGCGCGAAGGATCGGGCATGCTGATTTTCCCTTGCCATTTTGCGTCGACTAGATCGTCCAGACTCTTTGGTACATCCCCAGACTTAACCAACTCCGTGTTGTACAAGACACCCACCGGTGTCACGCGCCAGGGTGTGAGCTTACTGTCTGCATCTTTAAATTTTGCCGGAAAATTGGCGGTGTTCACAGGAACGAACTTCGCAAAGATATTTTCTTCCTTCCCCAATAACAAAGCGCCGCGCGCGCCGATGACAAGATCAAAGCCTGGCTTGGCGGCACGCCATTCCGTAAGCACCCGGTCGATGACCTTCGTCGCATCCGCGCGCCAATATTCCACCTTGAGGCCGTATTTTCCTTCAAACCCCTTTTCAATAATTGTCATAACCTGCGGCACAATCGTACCGTAGATGACGACCTTCCCTTCTTTCTTGGCCGCATCCAGATTCACTGGCTGACCCCAGGTAATTGGCGCGTTGAGGAAGAACGTAGCGAGTACCAAAGGCATCACCCATGGCCACAGACGCGTTTTCGGCCTATTTCGAATCATAAACATCCCTCCTCGTTCTCTTGTTGAACCCATTGAACCACCCCGCAGCAGGCTGCAGGGTGTCGATAAACTACTATGATCACGTAACCCGAATTCGTCACCCCGAATGTCCTAATCGAGGGTCCAGTCCGAATCTCCCCTGGATTCCGCTAGAGACATGCGGGAATGACGGAAACTGGCAGATGCCACCTTTGCGTAGCAAGCTGTGTGGAATCAAACCCGTAGAGACTGAAACCAACACTTCACCATCATCTGTTTTAGGTGCCTAAATCCCGAGCCATCCGAATAACTATCTTCCTCGCCTCTTGAGCACCCATCGGCAGTAGGATGGGCAGGTTGAGTCCGCCCTTAATGAAAGATTCCAGTTGATTCCGACATTCCGTGGGCGTGCCGGCGACAGAGTGCGCGTGGACGACGTCGTCGCTGATAAATTTTTTGGCAGCTTCCCAATCGCGCTTTGCCACGGCTGCGGCGAGCGCCTCTTGGTCCACTTTGCCTCCTCCCAAGCGAATATTTTCGGCATGATGCGTGTTGCGAAAAATGTATGCGAGAAACATCTTGTTAGCGTCAAGAGCATCTTTTGGATTCTCCGAAACCGAGGTCGTAACGAAACCCGCCACGTCCCGATCCGCCAAAGACTTCCCCGCCTTCTCTGCGCCCTTTTTGATCTCGGTGACACACTGTGTGATATAGCCAGGTGCACAACCGGCTGACAGCAGTACACCGTCAGCAATCTCCCCGCCGAGCTGGAGCATCTTAGGCCGCACGGCCGTTAGATACATTTTAATCCGGGCAGACGGCACAAACCCCATCTTTGCGCCGTTAACCTGGAACATTTCGCCATGAAAGTTCACCGTCTCCCCGTTCAGAAAGCGCCGCAAAATCTCGACATATTCGCGCATCGTTTTCAGGGGTCGTGGAGACTCGATGCCCGCTTCTTTCAAAGCCGCCGCGTTTCCGGTCCCAGGACTAGCGACCACACGGCCCGGGGCGAACTCCTCCATGGTCGCAATCGACATCGCCGAAATAATCGGCTGACGCGAGTATGGGCTCATCGGCGCGGGCGCAACTTTGATTCTCTTGGTCGAAGCGAGCAGCGCCATAGAAGTGGTCAGAGAGTCGCGAAAGCAAAGATGGTCCGACATCCAAATCGACTCCATGCCGATTTCATCAGCCAACTGCGCCAGCTCGATCATTTCTTGAATCGAATAGAATCCATCAAAACACAGTCCGACGCGCATAGATCATCTCCTGAGGATTTCACCTCGGTTTGTGAAAGCAAAATAACATAAAAAAACCTAACGTGTTCACCTCAAAGTCGTTACCCCCGAACGTTTTAATCGGGGGTTCAGTCCGAGATTCGTCCGGATTCCCGCTAAAAGAATGCGGGAATGACACAGGAAGCAATTACCAAGTACAGCGAATCAACCCGCAATGATTAAAAGCCGTCGCGTAGAAGCTTCGGTAGATCTTTCGCCGTAACCCCAGCTAACCCCATTTTTTCGACGGTCAACCCGTCTTTTCGGTAGTCGGTTCCACTCACCACTGAAGCGAGGGTGATCAGCGCGTCGATTACGGGCGTACTTACACAAAGCAACTTGCCAATCTCCGCCATCGGCACGAGACCATAGCCGACGTCTTCCTTTATGTAACGATGATCCAGTGTCTTAGGTGACTTGATCGTTCGGTTAGGTTCGCTTTCGTTGATTGTACGGTAAATCGAGCCGCTGGTCTTTGCCGCCTCCGAAGTGAGTCCGGCCTGGTAAAAGATGTCGACAAATCGGAGGGGATTTAGTCCGAGACGTTGGACAATTGCCAAACGTTCCCGGTCAACTTCTTCAATCCACGCCGCAATCGCCGGAGTAATCCCCTCGCGATAGTAATAGAAGTCGCCGGCCGTTTTCTCGATCCATCCGGCGTTGCCGAGCATCCCTGCGGGATGCATGATGGCATTGATATTGGCGAATCCGGTTTCTAAAACGTTCACGGCGGGAATCACATTTGGAAAGATTTCTTGAATCTCCCGCACCAGATCACTGGTATCCTTTCCCGGAAATGCTGCACAACGCAGAGAAGTCGTCCGGCGATAGATTTCGACTCGCGCTGTCTGCGGCATGCGGCAGATGTAGGTGAGGGTAACCGTCTCACACAATTTGATTTGTGCTTTCACACCGGCACGGCGCAGGATATTTGCAAAATGAAGCGAACCACCGGTATGCCCGGGGTTTAACAGAATTCGTTGACCATCGACCAGATACCGTGCCAGGTTCTTTGCCAAGTATTCGTGGGCAACAGCGGGCGCAGCGATGATGATGAGATCCGCGCCGCTAACCACCGGCGCCAAATGAGCGCTGACCATGAATGGCGTCGCGAATTGCGTTACCCCGTCCTCTACGAGCTCGATTCCGCCGCGCTTGGCGATCGGCATCAGGGTATTTTCGGACCGAGAAAAAAGCCGGACCTCATAACTGCGAAGGGTGAGGTCAGCCGCCGCCGCGCAACCGCCATTGCCGGCGCCGAGAACTGCAATTTTTTTGATGGACATGGACAGAAATCTACGAATCGAGGCGATAGTGTTTCAGTTTGTCCTCGTCCAGCTCGATGCCAAGGCCAGGTTTTGTCGAGACCAAAATATCGCCATCGCTATAGCCGAATGCGTCCTTAATGATATCGTCCTGGTAGTAAATCCCGGCGATGCCCTTCTTACCTTTGCCCTTCGGTGTGGAAACCGGGACGACACAACCGAAAGTCACCGCTGCCGTTGACGCCGCCAGATGAATGTTTGCCGCATTGCCAACACCCGTTTCGACCGAGCCGTTGACATTACACTTGAGCCCCGCAGCTTCGGCGACCGCCGCGACTTTTTTGGCTTTAAAAATTCCGCCGGGTTTGGTGGTATAGATAGAGATGAGATCGGCGGCTTTTTTCTGGACAATCTCTACAACATCGGCGGCTGTCCATGCGCTTTCGTCGGCCATGATCGGCGTATCGACGCGCTTCGCCACGTCCGCCATTTGGTCGATGCCCTCCACGGGTTGCTCCATGTAGAGCAAATCATATGCCTCCATCCCTCTGATCACTTGAACGGCGGTCTTGGGCGTCGGATAACCTTGATTGGCATCGACGCAGATCTTGATATCAGAGCCGAGGGCGTCGCGCATTCGCCGTACTAGCTCCACATCTCGTTTCGGATCGACACCACCTTTGAGCTTGATCGTTTTCACTCCTTCAGACTTCGCTTGGATGGCCTCTTCGACTGCCTTTTCAATTTCCATCAAGCCAAGGCTATGGGCGATGCTGATTCGATCTCGGAAGCAGCCGCCCAAAAACTGATAGGCCGGCACCTGTATCGCCTTGCCGGCGACGTCGTAGAGAGCCATATCGATAGCCGCCTTGGCATAGGGATAACCCTTCACGGCTTTGTCCATGATCGCGTGAATGTGTTCGAAGCAACGGGGGTCCTCCCCCTTCAAGGCCGGACCCAATATGTCTTTGATGATGTGTACCGTGGTCTGAGGTGTTTCACCGAAGTATCTACCGTGATCTCCGCCCCAGTCCTTCAGAACCGGCGCTTCGCCGAGGCCAACCACACCCTCGTCGGTATGCATCTTGATGATGACGTAAACTCCGATCGGGGTCGTGAGGCTCGCCCACTGGTGCACCCTGCGGGTTGGCAAGCGAATCGGTACGGTTTCGATGTTAGTAATCTTCATTGTATCTCGCGAACCTTGTGTCCTCCTTTGATACACGGCGGGGGGAATCGGTCAGTCTACACAGAACCCCTCGATTGCGTCATTCCAGCATGAACTGCTGGAATCCAGGTCAACATGGATTTTTTCCCAGAGGCGTCCATGCGCACCTGGATGCCGGCCATCCATGCCGGCATGACGATAATCTGCATTTTGGGTTTTGTAAGCAAGCGTAAGATCATGAACCGCTTTGCGGTAAAGATTCGCTTCATTTTTTTGCGAGGCTAGCCGACTCTCAACAATGTATCCGTAGGCGTATAGTCAGAGAGAAGCTCGCAGCCGGTCTCGGTTACGCAAAACATGTCCTTGTTCTGCATGCCGAATCTTCCCGGGATATAAACCAGAGGTTCAAACGCTCCCACCATCCCTGCCGCCACGATCTCGTCGCCATAACGTCCCATGTACGGCTCTTCGTGGAGATGAAGTCCGATCCCATGAGCGACAAAACTGATGGGCTCGAGTCCCAACTCGTTAAACTTTTTGAGAAACGTCTGATAGATCTCCCTGCAGCGAGCGCCTGGCTTGATCATGTCCATCACAAGATACTTGCATGCGATCAAATTCGCCCAAATCTTCTCCTGCTCTGCGGTAGCCTCTCCGACCACGGCGGTGCGGCAAATGCCGGCCAAGTAACCATTCTTTTGACCGAAGATCTCCATGCGGATCAGCTCGCCTTCACGCAGTTTACGTTCCGTCGGCCCGACATTGGGAAATTGGCTGCGCTCACCCGACGCGATGATCATCAGCTTGTAATTTTCCGCGCCTCCAGCGAAGAGCCCGCTGAGCAGCAAGCCGGCAAGATCCATTTCGCTCATCCCGACTTTTGCCTGACGCAACGCGTCACCGATGGCCTTGTCGGTAAGCTTGCTCAACGCACGAAGCAGCGCTAACTCTTTGGCAGTTTTGACCTGCCGCGACTTGTTAAAGATCGCATCAGCCGCGACCCACGTAACCGCCGGAAGATTTTTTTGCAAGGTGGCGAAGTCTTTGGCAGGAAGAAATTCCATCTCAATGCCGAGCTTGGCGCTGCCAAGCTGGAGATCTTTCAATGCTTCGGCGAGTTTGTCCATCGGATCTTCGGTGAACTCGCGGTACACGCGCAGATCGTCTATCCCGGCGTGGGCTTTGACCGTGTTGGCCTCCATATCGATGGCGACCATGGAGATTCGCCCATCCACCGTCAAAATGCAGATGGCGTGCCGCCAGCGCATCAGCGACTGCGACGGCACGACAAAACCGGAGACGTAGGTTACATTCTCCGGTGATATCGCGATAATGGCGTCGAGCCCGGTTTCACCGACGCGTCTTAAAAGTCTGGCATTTATCTCTCGGTCCATAATGAGAAACTTGCGCCGGGCTTCATCAGCAAACTGACCGCTCTTGCGCCGCCATTCTTAGAAAGCGGCGAAGTGCTCGGCCTTTACCTTCTTTTCAGCCACGGTTTTGCCTACCTTTTGCAGATCACCAATGAATTCCACCGAATCGAGCTGTTGGACGTTTGTAGGCTCAACCGTGTTGAGACCCAACGCATCGAGCCCCTGACGGGTCAGCTCCGCATTATAACGGACATAAGTAAAAAGCTTGGGAACGATGGGTCCTTTTTTCCCGATCATATCTCCAACTTCTCGATCTAACGCGTCACCGGCCAGACATCGGCCAAAGACTCGGCACAAGAAATCCTGCTCATTCAAAGCGGCGAACATTAACGCCGAAGGAAGCGAACTGGCATTGTAGAGAAGGTTCATTTCCCCCGGCTGAAGATTGGCGTTGGCGTCGGGGCTGGTTCCGGTTCCCACTGAAACTACGAGCAACTTATCTTCGCCCGTCGGCCAATTAAGGCAGTATGGTTCCACGGTCGCCATCAGAAACGCTTGGAAGGCGGGGTTGTTGTACATGGTAATCCCCCCATCGACGAAGATAAATTCCTTCTTCCCTATCGTGACTACTTCCGGTGGAAAGTAAGTCGGCGCCGCGGTACTGGCCCGCACCAGTTGCCACAGGGGCAAGTTCAAGTTGCAATCGTCGCGCTTCGTGTCGTTGTATTTGGCAACCGGATTATTCGACACCGGCCAAGGCGAATCGGTGGTCGCATTGCGCATAACCAGCAACAGTAATGTTTTCAATTTCTCACTGCCGAGGGTGGTATCGGTCTCAAATTCCTTCTGCAGCCGTTTGGAAAGCCTTTCGTCTTCGAATTTATACCGGTGTCGTTTGAGGATCGATGCTTTATCAAACATCTCCTTGCCGTTTTCGAGGTAAAAATTACGAATTCTATCGACGGTCATGCCCCAGGAAAGGCACGCGGCTATGATCCCGCCGGTGCTGGTTCCGGCAAAAAAGTCGAAATAGTCGGCAAGCACGAACTCTTTTCTACTTCCCGTCTTTTCTCGCAGCAGTTCCTCGATCTTCGCTAGAATCTCAACCGCGAGAATGCCGCGAATTCCTCCCCCATCCAGGGCCAAAATTCTTTTTGGACCATTTGGCTTGATCTTTTCAAGGAGACTCATGTTTCACCTCCTTACCAAAGTTTCGTTGTGTCAAGCACGTAAACCCGTCCGGAATATTTCTGCACGGTTTCATACATATGCTCCGTGCCTCCAGGGCCGTCCCCGCCTTTGCGGTTCCACAAGCAGATAAAACGGACCTTATCGGGACCACGGGAAAGGGCTGCATGTAGTTGCCACAGATTGTTCCGAGCATACGGGTTGGCTTCTTTGGGCGTCGGCCCGAGCTCATCCGGCATCACCAGCAGCTTGGTGTTCGGGTTATCCTTCACCTGATAAAAGCGATCGGCCCAATTACCAGGTGCGAAGGCGACTGATTTTTGAATGAAACTCGGCTCCTCAAAGGGGATGCGCATTTCCAGCTTCAATCCGCGCGCAAGGCAAGCCTCGGCAAAAAGCAAATCGCCGCCGCAGGCGCCACTGCAAATAGCGAGATCCTCCGCTCCGGCTTTGAGCGCGTCGAGTCTTTCCCCGATCGCTTTGGCTGCAATTGGCTCCTTGTCCGGCGGGAAGCGCGGATCTTTGCGATCCGGCGCGTCAATCATATGTCCACTAAAAAGAAAAACTTGCCGTGGCACCCAGCGCGCCTCGGGGCGTATCGCTCGCGCCAATGCCCGGTCTATGATTTCCAGACTGGCCTGAACCTCGACGGGCCGAAAACCAAGATCCTTGTAAATGAGAAGCTGCTCACGCGAAGAATTCAGCTTGAACCAATCTTTATCTGCTACGGCGACGGCACTCTTCAAGGCCTCTTCAATAACTTCCTTCTCATTTGACAGCCCCTCCAATTCTGCAAGTGTGGCGCGCGCCCAATAATCTTGAGGATCTCTTTCTAACGCGCCCCGCACCGCCCAGCGCACGCCGCCCTCCATTTCCTTTTGTACGTCCAAGTTTTCGTCCTTGCCCGTTAAATCTGACAGCAGATGGATAAGCGCCACAGCATTGATACCTGAATAGTAATGCGAGGGATCTTTGCGAAACCCCTTGGCATAAGCATTGATCGTCTCCTGCAGGACGGCATCATCAGCCGCAGCATCTTGCCGCATCTGCTCCGTTGTTTTTCCCTCCGCCCGCCATCCAGCGATCCAACTATCCTTTTCCACGCGACCCAAGAGCGCCCAACTCTCCGCATCGTCAGGAACATCTTTAACCAAATTTTGGAGCCATTCCTTGGCCGCGTCGCTCTGCTTCAGCCGGCCCAACAAAAGGCCCTTCTGACGACGACTTTCAAGATCATCGGGGGCCAGCTCCAACACCTTTTCATGTTGATCGAGTGCCAGAGCAAACTGGCCCAGAGAACGCAGGCCATTGCCCGCACTTTGGTACGCCTCGACCCGAAGGCCGATATTCGGCGCTTCTTCTGCAAACACTAGAATATCGCCGGGCCGATTTCCTTTTCTCGCGACCTCGATGCGCATGGCCCAAGACCAGAACTCCTTCGCCCCTTCGACTTGCAGCGACTTGAAATACGGCTCCCTGAGAGCGGGCAACAGGTGATACACCGGACTGATCTTCCTCTCGTACCAAGAATCCATCGTCTCGGTGGCAAATTGAGCGATCTTTTTCTTGTCGTCTTCCAGTCGTTCGGGATCAGGGACCGCGGCTCCGCCAGGGACTTCTTTGATAGAATATCTTAGCGCCCGGTCCGTGTAGACATCGAAGGGCATGTAATCACGCCGACACATGATGCCGATTACTCCCCTCGCCCTGAGGGCGTGGCGCACACCAAGCTCATA
>Ga0209799_1000014_pt1 | contig 31493 bp, 32 predicted proteins | sample PanSoiPlo36MoBio_FD_188324 | JGI IMG/M metagenome (GOLD analysis project Ga0209799, IMG submission 188324) | Tropical forest soil microbial communities from Panama analyzed to predict greenhouse gas emissions - Panama Soil Plot 36 MoBio (SPAdes)... | ecosystem: Environmental > Terrestrial > Soil...
CTGAAACCGACCGCTGCCCGCAGCCGGGATTTCCACTAGAGTAATCCGCTTGCCTCTCTCATCAAACCTTCGGCTAAGGAATAGTTGGCTGTGCTAGCCGCCGATTATCGTAGCTATAAATCTATAATTAGTTCAGCAAGTTCAACAAACACGATACTTTCCTTCCTCATCTTCGACCTTTTAACAATAAACTATGTCACAGTTACATATGAACCGCGGCGAGGCTTTAAAGACGTTCATTCCCGGATAGGTCCCCCGCCACGCTCCCGTTTCCTGACCGCTTTGCCAGGCAATGAGATGGTCGGGGATCTGATCCCCTCGACGAAGCGTACCGTGACCGGTCCTGCCGAGGCTTGGTGCAGCCACAGCAGCGCCATCACTAGAACCAGCGAGCAGAGTGTTGCTGCCTTCGTGAACAATAAGAGCCACGGTTCTTCGGCTTCGCGGCGTAGAATCATGGGCCGCTTGTGAATGGGTTGAATAGATGATTCGGTTCAGTCGCGATGATGGGTGAAGCTTCCACCTTCTTGCAGTCGGTCTTGTACCACACGTTCCACAATCCCGCTAAGGCAAAAAGCTTTATTCTTGAGATGCACCGCATCGGGACCTTGCGTGATTTGTCCTCACTGAAAAACTTATTTTTTAGTACTCAAACAGCGTGCCAATAATTCAGAAAATTTTTGCCACGGCGTAATTCGCTTTTAGCGACTGATCATCTCAAAACGGAAGCTAATCGGCTTTCTTTGTGGTGATTTACCTACGCGAATGGAATGATGGTAAGCTAAAGTAGGACACAAACGCCGCCCATTTTCTACCATTCGGCAATTTTATCCGGTACAGTTCAGCGGCCGACACCACGTCCCTTTTAGCTGGATTCCTTCGCTACACAGTCAACACGTCAACTCGGCGCAGGTCCCCCGCAAGAGACGGCCCGCAGTCTGGTCCAGTCAGCTCTCCAACAGGGGATTCAGGTCGCGCATCCGTGCCGAAACGAAGAAACCTGCTAAGCTTTGGAGGAAAGCCATGTTCGATCTTCTCCGGCCAGCCGCGCTGACAAGATTCATCCTGCTTTATGCTGCCATGTATGCGGCGTTTGGAGTCGCTTCTCCATTCCTACCTGCCTTCTTAAGTTCGCGGGGGTTGCTGCCCGAGCAGCTTGGCCTCGTGCTCGGCGCTGGCACGGCCGTGAGATTGCTCAGTGCGCCGCTTGCAGGTCGCATCGGCGACTTGACCCATGCGCTCCGCGTCGTACTCGTTGTCTGCATCGTACTCGCCGCCTCGGTGACGCTGGGCTATCTCATGGGCCATGGATTTTGGGCTTTTCTTGGGATGAGCCTCTTGCATGCCGCGTCGCTGGCGCCGATTACCATTTTGGCCGATGCGCTGGCCTTGGGATCTGCCTCTCCACCGCCCAGTAGCGGACGCCGGGGATTTGAGTATGGATGGGTGCGTGGCGCAGGTTCGGTCGCCTTCATCGTCGGCACTTTGCTGTCGGGCGAGGTGGTCAGCGCATTTGGCCTCGACTCGATCGTCTGGTTACAGGCCTTTTTGCTCGGCATGGCGGCTCTTGCCGCGATTCTGGTCCCGGAACTTATGCATCATCCTCACACAGCCGACGCCGTGAGCGCGCCGACGAGAGGTGTTCTCATTCTGCTCCGGCTTCCGCTGTTTCGGAATCTTGTTCTTGTGGCAGCGCTTATCCTCGGCAGTCACTCCATGCACGATGCATTCGCGGTGATTCGCTGGAGTGCGTCAGGCATTAGCCCGTCTACCGCGAGTTTGCTGTGGTCAGAGTCGGTAGCCGCAGAGGTCCTCGTGTTCTTCGTCATTGGCCCAACGCTGGTGACGCAGCTGACACCGGCCGGCGCGCTCGCTATCGCAACCCTGGCTGGCATGTTGCGCTGGGCAGTGATGGCGCAGACAACCGATGTGATGGCGCTTGCGGTGGTGCAGCCACTGCACGGTATCACTTTTGCGCTGCTTCATCTTGCCTGCATGCGTCTCCTCTCCCGCATCGTGCCGCACGGCCTCGAAGGAACAGCGCAGGCGATCTACGGTACTGTCGGTATCGGAGCCGCCACCACGTTGCTCACCCTTGTCTCCGGCGTGCTCTACGCCCATCTGGGGTCCCAAGGGTTTTGGGTCATGGCTGGCTTGTGTGCGTTTGCCTTCCCGCTGACCTGGAGGCTGAGGTAATTGGTGTGCGAGGAAAGCCGTACTCAATATGCTCGTCATTCCAGCAAGCAAATCATGCTTGTGAACGTTCTCCACCGAAAATCCTTTCACTCGTCAACGCGTCTAGATTTAGATCGGGCGCGTCCTGTCGACGGGCTGATTGGGGTATGGCATGAAGGAACAAGTGTCTGGTGGATTTCGTAGCGTTCACGAAAGGCGGGAAGCCGATTCCCGAGGCCACGCTTCGCCATGCATTCGACTCGGCCGCCGAGGATGCCAAGGTCGCCAGATTTCGTCTTCAAGGATTTTAGACATTATGCCGCTGGTCTGCTCTGGTGGTCTGTCCTTCGGAGTAGCCGAGATTGGGTTGGGCCACAAACTCCGGGGAATGACGAGTGCATAAGACTGACCCAGATAAAAGCAAGCCAGCCCCGAAATTGCTTACAAGCTGTTTACATGAAAAACGCGCTGCTGTCAGCGCAGAATGATGATAATATCTAAGTGCTTGAAAAGAATGGTGCGAGGAAGGGGATTTGAACCCCTACGCCCTTTCGGGCACTAGCCCCTCAAACTAGCGCGTCTGCCTATTCCGCCATCCTCGCAATCTGATGAACAACTACTATTTGGTTGATTTTTGTGGTTCAGTTGCCTGCGGTGAAGTCGGCGCCGTTGGTACGCTACCGGTTGCGTCGCTTTGTTTTTGGGCCGGCGGTGCTTCCGGTGCGATCGGCGCAGCTTGAGGGGTTGGCGTCCGACTATCGAAAATAGTTGCCGACGGCTTGTGTCCGGCAAAATAACCCAGGGTTAACGACGTGATCATGAAGACGATAGCCATTCCTGTCGTCAACTTTGTCAGAAAGTTGCCCGCGCCACTACTGCCGAAGATGGTTGAACTCGAGCCGCCGAAGACAGCACCCATGTCCGCCTTACCGGTTTGCAACAAGACCACTAGGATGAGGCCGATGCTAACTAAAACGTGAATGATCGTAATTGCGACAACCATATGCTATTGAAACGATCCACTAACCGCGCAGAATTTCCTAGGCTATTTAGTGTTTTCATATATCACTTTTCTCACTCGGCTTCAACGCGATATTGGCCGTTTCCTCAAGGGCTTTGATGCCAGGGAGTTCTTTTCCCTCCAAGAACTCAAGCGTCGCTCCGCCTCCCGTAGAGAGGTGTGTGATTCTCGCTGCAACGCCAGCTGCGGTGACGGCGGCCACGGTATCGCCGCCGGCAATGACAGTGACGAGATCCGGGTAACGATCGGCGAGTGTTTGCGCTAACGCCTGACTGCCCTTACTGTAAGCCTCTACTTCAAACAGACCTACAGGACCGTTCCAAAGCACCATTCCTGCATGTCGCAACTCCTGCGAAAACTGAGTAATGGTTTGCGGTCCGATATCCAGCCCTATCCGATCCGCCGGGATATTACCTGTACATACCGTTGGATTCTCCCGTCTGTTATCACCGGTAACGTGATCCACCGGCAAGAATGTTGACACACCTTGGTCAGCAGCTTGTGCTAGTAGCTCCCTGGCCAGGGGCACTTTGTCTGCTTCCATTAGGGATTTACCGATATCGACTCCTTTAGCTTTCAAAAATGTGTAGGCCATCCCACCGCCAATAAGCAGGGTATTCACTTTCGGCAGCAGGTTTCTAATCACGCCGATTTTGTCCGATACTTTGGCGCCACCCAGAATAGTGACAAAAGGTTTTTCTGGGTTCGAAAGTAAACGCGAAAGATAGTCAAGCTCTTTGTGAAGCAACAAGCCAGCTCCCTTTTGCTTGAAAAATACTGCCATTCCAGAAATCGAAGCATGCGCCCGGTGAGCCGCGCCGAAGGCATCGTTAACATAGACATCGGCCAAAGATGCAAGCGCCTTCGAAAAGCCCACGTCGTTGCTCTCTTCTTCTTTGTGAAAGCGGAGGTTCTCGAGCAAAACAACGGGCTGACTTGGATCTTGAACCATGCGCTCAACATCAGGGCCGACGCTGTCGGGTGCTAGTGACACGGGTTGTTTCAGGGATTGTTGCAGGTAGTTGCGCACCGGTCTCAGGCTGTACTTTGGTACGACCTTGCCATCTGGTCTGCCTAGGTGCGACGCGACCACCAGCTTTTTCGCCCGCTCCAAGACCAATCGGATAGTGGGCAGGGCGCTTTCAATACGATGAGCCTCGGTAACTCTGTCCTGTTCGATAGGAACGTTGAAATCTACGCGCAAAAAGACTGTCTTATCTCGTAGATCAAGGTCTTCGACTCTGCGGATCATGACGGCGTCTACCTCTGGAAAAAGTTTTTCGAATGCTTTTCTACGATAAAAGTTCTATTTCCCAATTGACTAATTATAGTGCTTATACTACTTTTTCAAATAGTTCCTAGAACGTGTAATGACTTCCCTCTGGTCGCTTCGCTTGTTGGCCCAAGACGGGCTGGCTGCATCCCCCCAGCATGGCATTCTTGATTTGGTTCGGGGATCCGGACCCGTCGTTCAATTTATTCTTTATTTGCTGATTTTGTTCTCAGTCGCCAGTTGGGGTATCATTGTATACAAATATCGACAGCTGAGGAGAGCGAAGCGAGAGTCTGAGAAATTCATCGATGTCTTTTGGGAGCGACGGAATCTGTCGTCGATTCACGAGGCTAGCCGGGACCTGAAAGCGTGTCCTGTGGCCCAAGTATTTCGCTCCGGATATGAGGAACTGGTCCGGGTATCGCGCAGCAAAAAGGAAAACCCTTCGGGCGAGGCGCTAACAACGGAGTTGGGCGGAGTCGAGAACGTTTCTCGGGCGATGAAGCGAGCCACCAGCGTCGAGATCACCAAGCTGGAAAAATATTTGACTTTCCTGGCTACCACGGCAAGCGCCGCGCCATTTATCGGATTGTTTGGCACGGTATGGGGCATCATGAACGCCTTCAGAGGACTAAGTGTGACACATTCTTCGAGCATCCAAGCGGTAGCACCCGGCATCGCAGAGGCTCTAATCGCCACTGCGGTTGGTCTGGCGGCTGCGATTCCCGCTCTCATGGCCTACAATTACTTTGTCCAGCAGACTAAAGTGCTTGCTGCTGAAATGGACAATTTCTCTCACGAGTTTCTGAATATCGCTGAGCGACATTTTTTGAAGTAACTTTGGGAGGCCATCATGGCGATGAATGGAGCATCGCAGCGCGACGCGACAACAATCGCACAAATTAATGTGACGCCGCTGGTTGACGTAATGTTGGTGTTGCTGGTCATTTTTATGGTGACCGCTCCCATCATCCAACAAGGCGTGCAGGTCAACCTGCCTCAGGCGAAGGCTGGCGCCATTCCAGGGACTGAAGAATTGTTGGTGGTAACGATTGCCAAAAATGGGAAGGTCTATTTGAATGATAATCCGATGACCCTACCGGAGTTGGGAACTAAACTCCGGGCCATCCGTAAGTTGCAAGCTGACAAGCAAGTTTACCTGCGAGCCGATCAAGATGTGCGATACGGGTTGGTGATGAAGGCGGTGGCGGAAATTAAGCAGGCAGGGATCGAGCGGTTGGGTATGGTTACGCGACCATCTTCAGATGAGAAATAACCATTGATGGCGGGACAACAATCCACTCAAACGATAAGTTCACGGGAACGATCGCTTCCCCTCGCTGATCGCGAGGATCGGCTTTCGAAATGGCTCTTTTTCTCCTTTCTGTTTCACGGTGCTTTGATTTTGGCTCTTTTCGTCGTGCCGTTTTTGCCGGAGCGGAGTAGACCCAGCTACCCAATTTACACCGTGGATTTAGTGGGAGGCGAAAAAATCGGCGGCAACAATCTGGGTACAGAACTGCTGCCTCCATCGGTTTCCAAGGCGGCACCAAAAAAGGCGGCGGAGGAGGTTCCTCCACCGCTGGAAACTAAGCAGGAGACAAAAAAGGAAAAGCCTAAACCGATAGAGAAGAGTGCGCCGCCTGAAGAAAAAGTGGCGCTTAAAGAAGCGGCAAAAAAGGAACCGCCCAAGAAAGAGCCGACCAAAGACACCAAGAGTGAGCCCAAGACTGACGAATCGGCGTTGGATCGGGTGCGGGAAAGATTGATCCAGTCCGCTGTGGATCGTGCAAGAAGTCGCACGGAAGGCGGGCAAAATGCAGCTAAAGGAGATGCAATCAGTTCGGGCCCGGGTGAAGGCGAGGGTGCGGCGGCGTTGGGCGCAGGGGGACGTGGCGGAGGCGTTGTTAAAGGTATGGAGTTTATCATCTACCAGAATCGGATGCTTAGCAGCATTAAAGACAACTGGGCTTGGGTGGGACAGAAAAGCAACCTCAAGGTTGTGGTGCATTTCAGCATTAAAGATAGTGGGGAAATCACTGGATTGAAGATTGTTCAGCCGTCAGGAGATCCGTCCTATGACGAATCCGTCCTAAGAGCCGTAAAGAAGTCTAGCCCTCTGCCGCCACCACCGGAGGGTTCCCGGAAAGATTTTGCCGACGTTGAATTGACGTTTCGACCAAAAGACTTGGGAGCGTAGCATAATGATAGTCAAAGTTATTTTCGTCGTTCTACTGCTGGTTCTCAACCCTTGGGCTGCTATCGGACAACCCAAGGGAGAATCGGGAGTGAGGGGAGAGATCGTTGGACAGGGCGGCTTGAAATTTCCCATCGCAGTGTCGCCGCTGAAGAATTTGGGAGCCACTACCGACGTTGCAAAACTGTCTGAAGGGATTGCCGACACGATCGTTTATGACCTCGATCTGTCGGGTTGGTTTAAGGTGTTAGACCGCGCAGCTTACATAGAGGACCCGCAGAAAAGCGGTGTGGCGTTGGGGACCTTTGATTTCAAAGATTGGTCAACCATCGGCGCGGAAGGCCTAGTCAAGGGGGGCTTCACGATTCAGGGTGATGAAGTTACCGTGGAATTACGGCTTTTTGATGTTTTTCAGAATAAGGAGCGGGTCGGAAAGCGTTATAGCGGTCGAGTCAAGGACTATCGACGTATCGCCCATAAGTTTGCCGATGAGATTATCAATCAGTTCACAGGTGTTCCCGGAATCTTCAACACGCGTATCGCCTACGTCTCCACTAGTGGGGGTCGATTTAAGGAGATCCATATCGCTCACCTTGACGGAAGCGAAAAATTTCAGGTCACCAATAACCATACGATCAACCTTTCACCCTCATGGACAGCCGACGGTAAATCGGTGCTGTACACGTCGTATAAGGATCGCAATAGCGGGCTATACCTCTTTGAGTTGTATAGCGGTAAGGAGGTCAAGATTACCCCGCGAACCGGCCGGTACATAGGAGGCAAGATTTCACCCGACGGCCAATATATTGCCGCGACTCTGGAAACTGGAGGAAATAGCAATATCGTTTTGCTGGATCGAAATGGTAACGCGATTCGTAACCTCACAGAAAGCCCTGGTATCGAAGTCTCCCCAGCATGGTCGCCGGACGGCAAACAGTTAGTATTTGTATCAGATCGCAGCGGTTCCCCACAGCTCTATGTCCTAGACATGGCGAATAGTAAACCCCGGCGTCTCACCTATAGCGGTAATTACAATACGTCGCCGGAATGGTCGCCGCGAGGCGATAGAGTGGCCTACACCGGAAGGGTAGGAAACCGTTTCGCAATTTTTACGATTGGGGTCGAGGGCGGCGAGCCCAGAAAGCTCACGGCAGAATCAGCGGACAGCGAAGACCCGACATGGTCACCGGACGGAAGATTCATCGCCTTCTCCTCGAATCGAGCCGGAAAGTATCATCTCTATGTCATGCAGGCGAATGGAGAAAACCAACGTAGATTGACAGGTTCCGGGGGAGATGATACAAAACCAAGCTGGTCCCCTCGTTTGGAATAGTCTACCTTCGGTTCATGTGTGTTCATATCCCAAAAATATTGTGTTCCTATCCGAAAATAAGGAGCGTGTGATGGCGGTTGTGAAAAAACTAGCGTGGTGCGGACTTTTGACTATGACTTTGTCGGCAGTAGGCTGTTCTCCGTCGGCGACGAAGCCAGAGCCTACTACTGTATCGTCTGCTGCGGCCAAGCCGGCAGCGCCGAGTGCCGGCGAGGGACAACGAGGAGCCACGGGCGAGGCCACGACTGGCCAGTCGAGTTTGGATGAGCTGCAGAAAGGCAAACCGGCGACGCCGGGCCCGCTCAAGGATATTTACTTTAGCTTTGATCGTTACGATTTGGAAGGCGCGGCGCGCGAAACACTCAAAGTTAACGCCGATTGGTTGAAGAAAAACTCCACGGCGCGAATCGAGATAGAAGGTCATTGTGATGAGCGTGGTACCAACGAATATAACTTGGCTCTCGGCGCAAAAAGAGCCCAGGCTGCGAAGGATTACTTGGTTACCCTAGGAATCGCTACCGAGCGGTTATCGACCATCAGTTATGGCGAGGAGATTCCGGTGTGCACGGAGCACAACGAGAGTTGCTGGAGTCAAAACCGACGTGCGCGTTTTGTCGTAATCCAGGCCCGCCCTGCTTCTTAGGCGAATAGGAGATCTTAGGCCCGCTCCCGCGTGTTTGTGTTTCTATGAAAACGATTCATTTCGGTTTTTTGGCAGCGGCAATGGGTTGGCTTTTTGGCTGTGTGGCTCCGCAACAGATCGATTTAATCGAGCGCGAACAGCGGCGGATGCGCACCGATACAAATGCAATGCAGTCCGATTTGGATTCGATGCGAGGGACCCTTGCTGACACTCGCGCCAATCTGCAGCAAATGCAGAGAGACGTGAGCGCGCTCAAGGAAAGGGTTGACGAAACCCGAGTCCAAGTCGGTAGGCAAATCGGCCAAACCAGTCGTGAAGGTGATCAAAGAGTAAAGAATTTGGAAACTCGATTGGCGAAGCTTGACGAAGACCTGAAAGCGCAGGGAGAGGAACTGAAAGCGCGTGAGGAGGCGATCAAGCAACTCCGCGAGACTTTGGAGACGCAACAGAAAACTCCGCCAAGCGATGGCCTTGCCGAAGGAGCGGCAGCGGAGTCTGACGCGATCAGAAAAGATTACGAAGCCGCCTGGCGCACACTGGACAAGAAAGATTACAGGGCGGCTATTGCCCGATTCAGGGAATTCATCAAGAAGTATCCCAAGAGTACGCTTGCGGGAAATGCGCAATATTGGATTGGTGAAAGCCTTTACTCCTTAAAAGAGTTCGACCAGGCGATTATCGAATTTGATGCGGTCCGAAGAAGATACCCGCAGGGCGAAAAAGTTCCAGCCGCGCTTTTGAAGCAAGGTTTTGCGTTCGCGGAGCTGGGAGAGAAAGTCAATGCTCGGCTGATTCTTCAGGAGGTAGTCGAGAAGTATCCACAGTCTCCCGAAGCGGGAAGAGCCAAACAACGACTAAAGTCGCTAGAATCGTAATTGGGCCAACTAGCCTGATTCCATAGACTCCATTACAACTTCACTGCCGGTCGCCCCCTCGTTTCCCTGTAGTTGCTCCTGCTGGAGATGAGGGGGAAAACAATGAAAATCTTTCGTCACATAGAGGATCAAGGACTTTCAACGTCAGGAACCGTCGCGACTATGGGTAATTTTGACGGTATCCATCTTGGGCATCAAGCTCTGGTGCGGAATACAGTCGAAGAATCCGTGCGGCTGGGTTGTCCCTCGACCGTGTTGACGTTTGAGCCCCATCCGTTAAAAGTTCTTGCTCCAGAGCGCGCTCCTCTGCTCATCCTATCCTACGAGGACAAAATGGCCCTGCTTCAATCCTTGGGTGTGGATATTGTTATCGCTCAGCGCTTTGACCATCAGTTCGCAAGCATCGGCGCAGATGATTTCATCTACTGGTTTCTTGTGAACCGCCTGAAGGTCAAGAAATTGTGGGTGGGGCGAGACTTGCGCTTTGGTCAGGATAGGAAAGGGGGAACGGATAATCTGCTGCGGTTGGCGCCGAGCGCCGGGTTCGAGGTCGGCGTGTTAGATCCCATCTTGCTCGATGGTGTCCGAATTAGCAGCTCAAGAATCCGACAGTTGGTCGATGAAGGTCGTGTGGATGAAGTTCGGCCCATGCTAGGGCGCTATCACTTTGTATCCGGCCATATAGTCACCGGGCATCGCCGAGGACAGGAACTAGGATTTCCGACCGCAAATATTGCAAGCCAGACGGAGGTCGTTCCTTTAAACGGGATCTATGCGACACTAATCCAATTCAAAAACAAACAATGGTTGAGTGTTTCCAGCGTCGGTGTTAACCCGACCTTTGGCGCTGGTCCGAGAACAGTGGAAAGTTTTATCTTGGATTTTGCGGGCGACATATATGGAGAGTTGGTCAAGCTTGCCTTCGTAAAGAGAATCCGAGACGAAAAGAAATTTGGGATGGTCAAGGATCTGATTGCGCAGATGCATGAAGACGTCAAGTGTGCAAAAGACGTTTTCAATGAACTAGGATTGACGGCCAAAGATGATCCCCAAGGCGAAGCTTTATGAATCTTCAAGAAACTGTCGTGGAGCCTCAGTCAGCGGGTATAAGGCTGGATCTTTTTTTGACCCGTTGTTTGCCAGATATTATGAAAGGCGAGGGATTTAGCCGTTCCGGGATTCAAAAATTAATTGCCGAAGGACAGATCACTTTAAACGGCAAACCCGCAAAAGCCAGCGCGCGGCTCAAAACGAACGATCTCGTCGCCATCAAGGTCTTGCCGCCGAAAAAGTCTACCTTGGTGGCCGAGCCTATTGCCCTCAACGTTATCTATGAGGATGATGACTGCGTGGTTATCAACAAAGCTCCCGGAATAGTGGTTCACCCGGCCGCCGGCCGAACTACGGGAACGCTGGTTCATGCGATACTTCATCACTGTCCAAACCTACAGGGGATCGGCGGAGAATCCCGTCCGGGAATCGTCCATCGATTGGATAAAGATACCTCCGGAGTCATGATCATCGCTAAAAGGATGCCTGCCTTTCAACAGCTTGCGCGGCAGTTCAAAGAGCGACGGGTGAAGAAGGAATATCTGGCGCTAATTGTGGGGAAACCGAAAGACGAGCACGGAATCATCAATCGGCCTATCGGGCGCCATCGTTCGGATCGGAAACGAATGTCTAGCATTCACACTTTGGCTAGAAAGCGAGAGGCGGTTACGGAATGGCAGGTCGAAAGATCCTTTCGGCGCATTGACGGGGCGGGAGAGTCTTCTTGTTTTAGCCTGTTGAGGTTGAAGCCGCTTACCGGACGAACTCATCAAATCCGAGTCCATCTCGCCGATCTTGGCTATCCCGTGGTCGGTGATAGGGTCTACGGTCGTAGACGGCCGTATGTAACGGTCAAAAATGCCAATGTTTCCAGCGTTGACTTATTCTCACGGCAAGCGCTTCATGCCGAGCGACTGAGCATATTTCATCCGCGGACGGGAGCACCAATGGAATTCTACGCGCCGTTAGCCGAAGATATTGCGAACCTTCTGAGAACTCTCGCAGATTGCCAACTGGAATGGCGAAGCCTGAAATTCAACACAGGGGTTGACAAGCTGAGACGTTTTACTTAGTATGAATTTAAGAAATTGATCTGTTCAGCGATCTCTTTGAATCAACCCCCACACTGATAGAATCGTTAAGCATCCGGCCCTGGATCTATTTTGGATCTTAAGGAAAGATTCGCATCCGATTGTAGAAACCCGTCGCATTGACATGTCGCGTCTACAAGCGTGCCGTTACTTTTACGTAAACTCCTCTCATCGCGAGGAGTTGGAAATTTTGACCTACGGGTACGATTCTGCAGGTAAGTTACGGAGAAGATGCGATCTGGACAAAATGATCAAGAGCGTTCCTTCAAGAGCGTGAAAGGAGAGGCATAGTTTATGGTCCGTGGCAGAACTCGAACGGCAGAACCGGAAGCCCTAGAAGATAATGGGTTAAACCTCAAGGCTCTCAAAGAAAAGAAGATCAGTGACCTGGCATTGATCGGCAAGAATTTTAATATTGAAGGCGCCGCCAATATGCGCAAGCAAGAACTGATTTTTGCGATTTTACAAGCGCAAACGGAGCAGAACGGGCACATCTATGGAGAAGGTGTGCTGGAAACCTTACCTGATGGTTTTGGCTTTCTGCGGGCTCCAGATTATAACTATCTTCCGGGTCCTGACGATATTTACGTGTCTCCGAGCCAGATTCGTAGATTCAACTTGCGGACAGGGGATATTATCTCAGGCCACATCCGCCCCCCCAAGGAAGGGGAACGTTACTTCGCGCTCCTCAAGGTTGAATCGATCAACTACGAAGATCCGGAAAGAGCCAGAGAAAAAATCCTTTTCGATAATCTCACCCCTCTCTACCCCAATGAAAGCTTCCGTCTCGAATATCAGCCCGAAGATTATACGACGCGCATCGTCGATTTGTTGACACCGGTCGGCAAAGGCCAGCGTGGCTTGATCGTCGCCGCCCCGCGGACGGGCAAGACGATGATGTTGCAGCATCTCGCCAAGGCCATTGCTCACAATCACAAAGAAGTCATCCTCATTGTCCTGCTAATTGACGAACGTCCCGAAGAAGTCACGGATATGCAGCGATCGGTGGATGGTGAAGTCATCAGTTCCACCTTCGATGAGCCTGCGACACGACACGTCCAGGTCGCCGAGATGGTGATTGAAAAGGCCAAACGGCTTGTCGAACACGGCAAAGACGTCGTGATTCTTCTCGACAGCATCACCCGACTCGCGCGGGCGTACAATACGGTGGTACCGCCAAGCGGCAAGATTCTATCCGGTGGGGTCGACTCCAATGCGCTTCATAAGCCGAAGAAGTTTTTCGGTGCCGCGAGAAATATTGAGGATGGTGGCAGCTTGACCATTATTGCCACGGCCCTGATTGACACTGGTAGCCGGATGGACGAAGTCATCTTTGAAGAATTCAAAGGCACGGGTAACATGGAGGTACATCTAGATCGACGGCTCATGGATAAGCGAGTTTTCCCCGCAATCGACATCAACAAGTCGGGAACCAGGAAGGAGGAACTGCTGATCGCTAAAGAGGACCTGAATCGGATCTGGATCTTGCGGAAAGTACTATCGCAGCTGAGCGTAGTCGATGCGATGGAGTTCTTGCAGGATAAGATGCACGGTACCAAGAACAACAAAGAGTTTCTTGAGTCCATGAACCAGTAACTTCCCCAGTTTCCCGCTACCTTGCGTGCAACGCTTATCTTTGTTAAAAACGCAAAGATATCTAAGTCGACTAAGCTTTTTTACTTATCGCTGGTGGTTGTTTATTAGTCGCGGAACCCGCCGGCCAGGATCCTTATTTCACACCCTTTCTGATCCCTTGCGTGGTGCCTAATCGGGTGCGTAAGGGAAAAGAGGAAAAGGGGAGGATAAAACCAAAGGAGAAGAGGATAATGAGTGATATTTCTATGAAGCAACTGCTGGAAGCCGGAGTCCATTTCGGACACCAAACCAGCCGTTGGAATCCCAAGATGAAGCCCTACATATTCGGCGCTCGCAATGGCATTCACATTATCGACTTACAGCAGACAGTGGCAATGTTCAAAGATTTGGAGGCTGTCGTTCGCAACATCGCAGCCTCGGGAGGACACGTCCTGTTCGTCGGCACTAAGAAGCAGGCTCAGGAAGCGGTGAGGGAAGAAGCCGAGCGGTGTGGCATGTTCCACGTTCAAAATCGTTGGTTGGGCGGAACACTAACGAATTTCTCAACCATTCGTCAGAGCATTGAACGGTTAAGAAAACTCGAGGAGATGGAAAACGATCCAAAAATCGTCGACGCCTTGACTAAGAAGGAAATGTTAGGCCTTAAACGGGAAAAAGAAAAACTGGAGCAGTCTTTGGGTGGCATTAAAGGCATGCGAAAGCTTCCGGACGCCATCTTCGTCGTCGATCCTAAGCAAGAAGAGATTGCAGTCCGAGAGGCGCGCAAGCTGGGGATACCTGTCGTCGCTGTCATAGATACGAATTGCGATCCCGACTTGGTGGACTACAAGGTGCCGGGCAATGATGATGCCATTCGGGCCATCCGGCTGTTTTGTTCCGCGATTGCGGATGCGATCAATGAAGGGAAAATGCTTTACGAACAGTCGCTAGTCAAAGACAAAGAGGATGAAAAGGCCACCAGTGAAGTTCCCACCGAGGAACCGAAGCGTGCGGCGGCAAGTCAGGCGATGGGAGGAGTTTAGGGTTCCATGGAACTCAATGCAGCGGCTGTGAAGGAATTGCGGGAGAAGACCGGCGCGGGCTTTATGGATTGCAAAAAGGCACTCGCTGAAACTGGCGGAAATCTGGAAAAGGCCGTCGACTATTTGCGGCAAAAGGGTTTAGCAGCAGCGGCGAAGAAAGCCGACCGCGTTGCGGCGGACGGCGCCGTGGGCGCCTATGTGCATCCGGGAGGTAAGATCGGGGTCCTCGTGGAAATCAACTGCCAAACAGATTTTGTTGCCCGAACGGCCGAGTTTCAGGCTTTGCTCAAAGATATGGCCATGCAGATTGCAGCGGCCAATCCGCGATATGTGAAACGGGAAGACGTATCCGCTGACGAGATCGAAAAGGAACGCGAAATCTACCGAAGCCAGGCGCTCGAGTCCGGAAAAGCGGAAAAATTCGTCGAGAAGATCGTCGAAGGAAAGATGGAGCGATTCTATTCCGAGGTTTGCCTCTTGGAGCAAGCGTTCATCAAAGATCCGGATCGTAAAGTGATTGACACTATTAACGATGCCATTACCCGGCTAGGCGAGAAAATTGAAGTGAGACGATTCGCTCGCTATCACCTCGGCGAGGGAGTTCAGAAGGACTAAAATGCACCTGGGAAACTGATGAACAACGGGTCGCCTAAATATAAACGGATCATTTTGAAGGTCACTGGAGAAGTTTTCGCGGGCCCGCAAAAATTTGGTATCGATGGAAAGACCGTCAAGGCCTTTGCCCAAGAGATCCAAGAAGTGAAAGAAATGGGTTGTGAGTTGGCATTGGTCATCGGCGGAGGCAACATCTTTCGTGGGGCGGTGGCTAGCGATATTGGGATGGACCGCGCTAGCGCCGACACGATGGGAATGCTGGCTACTGTTATTAATAGTTTGGCCCTGCAAGACGCGCTCGAAAAGCTGGGAGTTTCAACTCGGGTATTGTCCGCTATCGAGATGCGCCAGGTGGCCGAGCCCTATATACGGCGCCGAGCCACGCGCCACCTGGAGAAGGGGCGCGTGGTGATCTTCGCCGGTGGCACTGGCAACCCTTACTTTACAACGGATACCACCGCAAGCTTGCGGGCGATGGAGGTGGGTGCGGAGGTCATTCTCAAGGCCACCAAGGTGGAAGGCGTCTATGATGCTGACCCGCTTAAGCACGAAGGAGCTCACAAGTTCGAGGAATTGACTTACATCGAGGTTCTGAATCGCGAGCTGAAGGTCATGGACTCCACGGCGATATCACTCTGTATGGACAATCAATTGCCCATTATCGTCTTCAATATTATGGAGAAGGGTAATATCAAAAGAGTTGTTTCAGGTGAGCCCATTGGCACTCTAGTCAGCGGAGGGAAGCGATGAACGAAGCCATTTTCACTCAGCTGCAGAAAGAGATGGATCAATCCGTCGGCGCGCTGCGCAAGGATCTCGGCAAAATCCGTACGGGCCGGGCCTCGACAGCGCTGCTGGAACATATCGTGGTCGACTATTACGGAGCGACAACGCCTCTGAACCAGTTAGCAACCTTGAGTGCGCCGGAGCCACGTTTGCTGGTGGTACAACCCTACGACCGCGGCGCCATGGGAAATATCGAAAAAGCAATTCTCAAGTCGGACCTCGGACTCACTCCGAACAACGACGGTAAGGTCATCCGAGTGCCGATTCCCCAGCTTACCGAAGAGCGGCGTAAAGAACTGGTGAAGCACGTCAAGAAAATTGGCGAGGAGTTTCGCGTGTCGGTTCGCAATCATCGTCGCGTTGCCGTTGAGCATCTCAAGGAAAGTGAAAAAAAGAAGGAAATTACCGCGGATGATTTCAAGCATGGCCAGGACCGAGTACAAAAGATTACCGATGACTTCATTGGTCGTATTGACAAGATAATCAAGACCAAAGAAGAAGAGATCATGGAGGTTTGAATAACCGCCAATCTCCGCCTGTCACGACGCCTTCAGGTTAAGTCGTTTTTGCAGAGTCCTGTAGGCGTTCGCCACACGTTCCATTCATGAAACTGACCCTGCTCGGCTAACGATGGATCTAAGCGGCCTAGACAAGAGTCGTTTGCCTCAACATGTTGCCATTATCATGGACGGCAACGGCCGGTGGGCCAAGGAGCGAGGAAAAAGCCGTATCGAGGGCCATCGGCGAGGAAAAACCTCAGTTCGCGTCATCGTCGAAATGAGTCGCAGAATTGGTATTCCCTTCCTATCGCTGTACGCCTTCTCAACAGAGAACTGGCTCAGACCTCGAGACGAAGTCCATGCGCTGATGGGACTTTTGGAACATTATCTGGCTGCTGAACAAGCGAAAATGATGCGCTACAGTATCCGACTTCTCGCGATCGGCGACCGGAGCCGCCTGCCCATCAGTGTTCGACGCACACTGGAGCGCGTGATCGAGCTGACACGCGACAACAAACGGATGACGGTAATCCTCGCGCTCAGCTACAGCGGTCGTAACGAGATTGTGAGAATGGTGAAAAGACTCGCAAGCGACGTGCGGGAGGGCAAGTGTGACCCTGAGGAGATCGATGAAAAGATCATCATGGCACACATGGACACACCCGACGTTCCGGACCCTGACCTCTTAATCCGGACAAGTGGCGAGTTGCGGATCAGCAACTTTTATCTTTGGCAGATTGCCTATAGCGAACTCTACGTAACCCCTACTCTTTGGCCCGATTTTCGGGAAAAGGACTACTTGCAGGCCCTCATCGAGTTTCAACAACGGCGCCGGCGATTCGGTAGAACCGACGAACAAGTCATGGATCCAGCACCGTCATCGTTGGAGGCCTGTGGAATCAAGTCTTAGGTCAAGGGCGATTACCGCAAGCGTCGGTATTCCGCTACTCATTCTGCTGGTCGGCTGGGGGCCCTCTTGGGTTTTTGTTGGATTTTTTGTCGTTCTCAACGCAGAAGCATTGCGCGAGTATTTTGCGATGGCGCTCCCTGGTCGTGTGAGAGAGCAGTTGTGGGGAATACTCTTCGGCCTCAGTCTATCCCTGTCGCTGCTTTTCTCTCAAGTATCAAAGGGCGAGATGGGCTTGAGCCTGCTATTTGTACTTTTTTTCTCGGTCTATTTATTCATGGCCGGCAAATTACAGGAGCGATTGAATCGGCTGGCGTGGACGCTTCTCGGAGCTGTTTATCTCGGCTATCTGTTACCCCATTGGGTCTTGCTGTTTCGCATGCCTCACGGTCGCGCGTGGGTGTTTTTTGTTCTTTTGGTGATCATGATGGGTGACACCGCGGCTTACTTAGTCGGCAATTATTTTGGCACGAGAAAGCTCGTGCCGGAGATCAGTCCGGGCAAAACCGTCGAGGGAATGTTAGGGTATGTGACAGGCAGCGTCCTTGGTGGCTGTCTCGGAGCGAGTTTTTTGGTAACAGAATTGGGCGCAATCGAAGTCGTCGCTGTTTCCGGGATATTGAGCCTTCTCGGACAGATTGGCGATCTTTTTGAGTCTTCAATTAAGCGAGTGTTTGCCGTGAAAGATTCGGGTACCTTGCTGCCAGGTCATGGAGGCGTGCTGGATCGGCTGGATAGCTTGATCTTCCCCGCGGTCTTTGCGACGAGTTATTTGAAAGTATTTCATCCATGAGAACGATAGCTCTTCTTGGCTCTACCGGTTCTATCGGAATGAGTACCCTCGATCTCGTCCGCCAGTTCCCCGACCGTTTCAAAGTAGACGGGTTGGTGGCGGGAGAAAATCTCAAGCGGCTCGTGTCTCAGATTAGGGAGTTTGCACCCAGATGTGTTGCCATTAAGAATGAGCAAGACATACCACGCTTGCGCGAATTGCTCGGAAAAAATCGAGTGGAGGTGCTCCACGGAGAACAGGGAGCGACCACAGTTTCCACGGCGCATGAAGTCGATGTCGTTGTGGCCGCTATTGTCGGCGGAGCGGGACTGCTGCCGACTCTTGCGGCGGTACGAGCGGGAAAAGAAGTCGCCCTTGCCAATAAAGAGGCGCTGGTGATGGCGGGTGAGATTTTCGTCAGCACCGCCAAACAAAAAGGAGTCAGACTCCTGCCCGTGGACAGCGAGCACAGCGCGATCTTCCAATGTCTGCAGGGCAACCGACAGGACGAGGTTGACAAACTCATTCTAACCGCGTCCGGAGGTCCGTTTTTGCGCACCCCGCTGAAGCTTCTCAATAGGGCAACCGTTGCGCAGGCGTTAAAGCATCCGAACTGGAAAATGGGTCGGAAGATAACGATCGATTCGGCGACAATGATGAATAAGGGGCTAGAGGTTGTTGAGGCGCGCTGGGAATTCGGTATGGATCCGGAGCAGATCGATGTCGTTATCCATCCTCAGAGTGTGGTTCATTCAATGGTTCGATATCAGGACGGATCGATCATCGCGCAGCTCGGAGTCCCTGATATGCGCATTCCCATCGCTTATGCGCTGACTTATCCGCATCGGTTGAAAGGCGGCTGGAAGCCTCTGGATTTGACCCAGCACGGCGAGTTAAACTTTTTACCGGTGGACTCCAAGCGATTCCCCGCGTTGCAGTTGGCGTACGCCGCGTTGAAAGCGGGCGGAACGATGTCTGCGGTCTTGAACGCGGCGAACGAGGTAGCGGTGGCTGCGTTCTTGGAGCGCAAAGTAGGCTTTCGCGATATCCACCGTATTATTGACAAGACGATGCAAGCTCATGTGCCGAGGCGGCCTAAAGAAGTGAATGAAGTTCTGGAAGTAGATCGATGGGCTCGGCAAACCGCTTCGTCGCTTATTCATTGAACGAACGGCAGTAGAAGGGGAGAACGGATGGAGAACGTAATTTACTCTGTTGTGGCAGCGATCATCGGCCTGGGCGTGCTGATTGTTATCCATGAGTTCGGTCATTTTCTGTTTGCTAAATTGTCGGGCGTGGGTGTTCTCACCTTTTCCGTCGGTTTCGGCCCGAAACTTTGGGTGAAGAAAAAAGGCGAGACTGAATACGCGCTCAGTGCTTTTCCTCTGGGAGGATATGTCAAGATGGTGGGCGAGGATCCCGATGAAGAAGTTCAACAGGCTGACATCGAGAAGTCATTCGCCCACAAAGGACTTTTGAAGCGAATCGCGATTGTGGCAGCCGGTCCGGGTTTTAATCTCCTACTAGCGGTATTTCTCTTAATGATTGTATTTGTTTTTTATGGCGTGCCGGTTTTATCGACTCAGGTAGGCGGTGTTGAACCGGGCTCACCAGCGGATCGCGCAGGAATTAAAAAAGGCGATCGTATTGTGGCAGTTAGCGGTCAACCGGTTGCGGAGTGGGAGGAGTTGTCTAAGCGGATTAAGGAAAGTCAGGGTAGTCCTCTGAATCTTTCGATCCGGAGGGAAGCTCAAGACGTTGCGGTTACGGTGCAGCCGACGAAAAGAGAGAGCCGAACGATTTTCGGCGAGAAAAAAGACGAATGGATGATCGGGATCGGCAGTCATGTCTCGATTGAAAAGGGCAACCCAGGGTTAGCGATAGTGAAGGCGGTACAGCAAACCTATGACTATGCGAGGCTAACCCTCGTGGCCCTATACAAAATAATCAGCGGTGAGGTTTCGCCGCGTAATCTCGGGGGGCCAATACTCATTGCACAGATGGCGGGCCAACAGGCGCAGGAGGGCCTAGGTAGTTTTCTGGGGTTTCTGGCAATTTTGAGTATAAATTTGGGAGTCCTGAACCTTTTACCGATCCCGGTACTTGACGGCGGACATCTGTTGTTTTTTTTGGTCGAAGCTGTAATTGGTAAGCCGGTTGCGGTTAGACATCGAGAGGTGGCCCAACAAGTGGGGATTTTTCTGTTGATGCTTTTAATGATCTATGCGTTTTACAATGATATTGCCAGGTTTTTTGAGAAACAGGTCGGGGGATGAGGGTTATCGGTATCGACACGGCTAGCGGTGCGGCCAGTGTGGCTTTGGTCGAAAATGGATTGTTACTCTCGGAGAAAACCGATTTATCCTGGGACTTTGCGGGCAACGGCCTCAGATGTAGTAGCAAAAGTAACCGCGCTGAGACGCTCCTTCCGTTAATAGAGTCGCTCTTCGAAAGCACTGGAGTCTCATTTCAGGACGTTACCGGATTCGCGCTCTCCATCGGCCCGGGTTCTTTCACGGGGCTTAGAATCGGATTAAGCACAGTCAAGGGTCTTGCTTATGGTTGGGAAATCCCCGTCGTGGGAGTGTCAACACTATTTGCTTATGCGGCACGGGTGACAGATTATGAAGGCTTGATCTGTGCGCTTTTGGATGCACGTAAAAACGAGGTCTATGCCGCTGTATTCCGAAAGACCGCGGATGTCGTCAATCGTGTCACCGAGGATGCAGTGACCTCCGCCCCCAACGTCGTTGAAATGATTCGAGGCCTCTGGGGACATTCACCGTGCCTGTTCGTCGGCGACGGCGCCGTCGTATACAAAAACTTGCTCCTGGAGTTGCCTCGGGTCAGTCTGCCTGAGGCGACAAATTACCCAACCGTCGCTGCCGCGGTCGCATGCCTCGGCGAGGACCGTTTCCGGTGCAACAGATTTGACAATCTGGGCGCGTTGACGCCCGTTTATCTTCGCCGGTCTGAAGCCGAGTTCAAGGCGAGTGAGTTTTGCTCTAAGTTGCCGATCGTAGGAGCGTAAACTTACATTGACAAAATTTTAGCCCTAATATAGATTGAGTCCCGCTAAAAATTCGTCACACAAAAAAGGAGGCCCCCATGGAAGTGAGAGAAGAACAGTTTATTGCCTCTCTTGTAGATAAGGATCCGGAGCTAAAAAAATATTACGAGGAGCACCAGGAGCTCGAAAGAAAATTGGCGGAATTTCAACACAAACATCACTTATCGCCTGATGAAGAAGTAGAAAAGAAAAGATTGCAGAAACTGAAACTGCTCGGGAAAGATAAAATCATGGAAATTCTCGGAAGGCATCGCCAGGCTGGTGCGATTCAATAGGAGCTTGAATGAAGAAGACCGGAGCCGATATTTTTGTTGAAGCACTGCGGCACGAAGGGATCAAGACTGTCTTTGGACTACCGGGCGGTGTGGTCCTGAAGATATTCGACGTGCTTTGTCAGCAGAAGGATATCGAGCTGGTTCTGACGCGCCACGAGCAAGGCGCGGCACATATGGCTGAAGGATACGCCAAGGCAACGGGCAAGCCAGGGGTCGTGCTCGTTACTTCGGGGCCCGGGATGACCAACATCGTAACTGGTTTGGCCGATGCTTATATGGATTCGGTTCCGTTGGTTGCTTTCACAGGGCAAGTGTCGACAAACTTGATCGGTAACGATGCTTTTCAAGAAGCCGATAATGTCGGTATCAGCCGTCCGTGCACGAAACATAACGTTCTCGTGAAAGATGTTAATGATTTGGCTCAAACGATCAAAGAGGCCTTCTATATCGCTATGAGCGGCCGACCTGGGCCGGTTCTAGTCGATATTCCCAAGGATGTGAGCACCGAGAAGGCGGAGTTCAAGTATCCTGATAAAGTAAGCCTGCGCGGCTATAATCCGACCATTAGCGGCAACAAACATCAAATCAAACAAGCCGCAGAAGAGATCGTAAAGGCGAAGAAGCCGATGATCTATGTGGGTGGCGGAGCGATTTTTTCCGACGCCGCCGACGAAATCCGGGAGTTGGCTGAGATCACACAAATCCCGGTGACCATGACCTTGATGGGGCTCGGCAGTTTTCCGGGGACTCATCCCTTGGCGCTGGGCATGCTCGGCATGCACGGCGGCTATTGGACGAACATGGCGATGCACTATTCGGACTTGCTGATCGCAGTGGGTGCCCGCTTCGATGACCGTGTTACGGGCAAGCTCTCCGAGTTTTGCCCGGAGGCACGGGTGGTTCATATAGACATCGATCCGACATCGATCAAGAAGACTTTCCACGCGCACATTCCGATCGTGGGCGATGTCAAAGCGGTGCTGCGGCAGATGAACGTGATTTTGCGCTCTATGGATGGGAACGCGGCGGAAGTTAAAGCGCTGCGTGCGCCGTGGCTGAAGCAGATCGATGAATGGAAGAGAGCCCATCCGCTCAAGTACAAACAAGATAGCAAGATTGCCAAGCCTCAATTCGTCATCGAACGGCTTTTTGAGCTTACCAAACATGACGCGATCGTTGCTACTGACGTGGGTCAGCATCAAATGTTTGCTGCTCAATATTTCAAGGGCACAAAGCCGCGAACCTGGTTGACCTCGGGCGGGCTCGGGACAATGGGATTCGGTTTCCCGGCGGCGCTCGGCGCGCAAAAGGCCTTTCCTGAAAAGCTTGTGTTGTGCATCACAAGCGAGGGCAGCTTCCAAATGAATCTCCAAGAGATGGCAACGGCTGTTGAGCACAAGCTGCCGGTCAAGATCGTTCTGCTCAATAACGGCTTCCACGGCATGGTTCGCCAGTGGCAAGATCTCTTCTACGAGGGCCGGTATTCGGCGAGCTACTTGGGAAAACTTCCTGACTTCGTCAAATTGGCGGAGGCATACAACGTTTTGGGACTACGGGCAGAGAAGCCCCGCGAAGTAGAGTCCGTACTCAAGGAAGGCTTAAAGCACAAGGGCCCGGTACTTATGGATATTCATATCGATCCATTTGAGAACTGTTATCCCATGATTCCTGCCGGGGGCGCCCATCACGAAATGATGCTGGAAGATCCACCGGAACTGACCCAAGCGAAAAAGGGGGGAGCGCAGAAGAGAAAGGTGGAAGAGGGGGAGGGGGTTCTTCCTGCCTGATTTCGTCAGCGAATGGAACACATCATATCGGTCCTCGTAGAAAACAAATTCGGTGTTTTAGCTAGAGTGGCGGGTTTGTTCAGTGCGCGGGGCTATAATATCGAGAGCCTTTCCGTGGCTCCCACCTTGGATCCGACGACTTCAATGATCACCATCGTCACCGCCGGAGATGACCCGATCATCGAGCAGATCATGAAGCAGTTAAACAAGGTCGTGGAAGTGCTCAAGGTTGTTGATTTGACCGAAACTGATTTCCTGGACCGGGAAACCGCTCTGATCAAGGTCCATACCAAGCCGGAACACCGTGACGAAGCGATTCGTATCGCCGATATCTTTCGCGCTAAGATCGTTGATTCCTCGCCAACCACCTACACGATCGAAATCACCGGTGACGTTGATAAGGTGGAAGCGCTGATCAACTTACTGAGGCCCCTAGGAATACGGGAACTTATTCGAACCGGGCGCATTGCCATCGCGCGAGAAACAACCCGAACGATTTCACCGCGTCGCGAGCCTGCTTTGCTCAAGTCGTAAAGCGTCAGGCAAGCAAGTGGTCGCGAATTCACTTCACCACGCCCTAATACGTATCAAACATGCGTTGAATTTCGTCGGCGTTGGTGCTTTTCGTCAGCGCCAGAGACAGAAGCAAACGCGCTTTCCAAGGCTGTAAGTTGTCCCCGGCGACAAAGCCGCGCTTCGTGAGTCCAGGGCTCCGGACGACGCGGCCGGCGGCGACCCGGCTGCACAGGCACATGATCATGCCCTTTTCTTTGTACATGCGGTCAAAAGCCTCGTCCTCAGCGGGCGTGGGCCGTCCTGCCCCGGTTCCAGCGCTGACAATGCCTTTGGCTCCGGCCGCAGCTGCGGCTTCTATCATCCTGCCATCCGCACCCACATAGGACACTACTATATCCACACGAGGAAGCGATTGCATGTTGCGGACGTGGAACTCCGTGTTCACCGTGTGATTCTTCACAGGTGTATGGTAATAGATAATCTTCCCGTCACCGTCCGCGTATCCGAGAGGACCTAGATCGCGCGACTGAAAGGCTTCAACTCGGTAGGTTGCGTTCTTGGTTACGTCGCGGCCGTTGAAAATCGTGTCGTTCATCACCAGCAGGCAGCCCCGGCCGCGAGAACTTGGATCGGCGGCAACTTTCACTGCATTGACGACGTTGAGATACCCGTCGGCGCTGATGGCTGATGACGGGCGCATGGAGCCGACCACGACGACCGGCTTGTTGGTCTTCAAGACCAGGTTGAGAAAGTAAGCGGTTTCCTCGATGGTGTTGGTTCCGTGCGTGATCACCACACCGTCGGCTTTATCTCGATCGGCAATCGAATGAATCGTTCGAACTAGGTCAAGCCAATCTTTGTCAACCAATGCATGACTCGGTAAGCGACGGAAAGGAATTTCTTCGACCTGGGCGATGCTTTTGAGCTCAGGAAGCTGCTGAAGAAGCTCGCCATCGCCAAGCCGCTTTCCGGCTTCGATGTACCAAGCGAGATCCAAACGGTCTTTGCCGACGGAATCAATCGTCCCGCCGGTAATAATGAGCGCTACACGGGGTAAAGTCGCCATGATGAAAATCCTTTCCGATTGGACAATGTTGGAATTAGATTAAGCGGATGATTCTACTTATCGTAGGCCGAGTGCAATTTCTACAAGACAAGGTAAGGAAAGTTTCATCCTCGTAACACCGGCAATCCCTCTTTGGAAAAACGTTCAATCTGTTCCCGACGTTCAGGGTAGTGCGGGATCATAAACTGCAGGCCCATGTGAGTGACGCCTACGTCACGAAATTTCTTGATTGCGTCAGCGACTTGCTGAACGCTGCCTCTCAGGTAGTTCTCTTCTTGTGGGATGTCCTGTGGGGTTAATTCAATGGGAAGGCAGCAAGCGAAAGTGATCTCGTCCGGATTGCGGCCCGCTTCGCGGGCGCAACGGCGCACATTTTCAAATCGGGTTGCAAGCTCCTTCGGTGTTATTCTGACGAAGTAGGGAAACCAAGCATCGCCGTACCTGCCGGCTCTGCGCTGGGCTAATTTACCTTCACCGCCGATCCAGATCGGTATCCGAGGCTTTTGGTAGGGTTTTGGGCTGAACGCGATATCATCGAAACCGTAGTGCTGTCCGTGAAAAGTTGCATGGTCTTTCTTCCAAATCGTGTCGAGGACCTCTAGTTGCTCATCGGCAATGTTGCCGCGTTCTCGGAACGATGCACTCATCGCCGCAAACTCTTCCTGCATCCAACCGACGCCAACGCCCATAATGAATCTTCCCATGGACAGATGATCGATCGTGGTGGCTATCTTTGCCCAATAAAGGGGGTGACGGTAGGGCATGACCATGACACTCATGCCCAACTGGATCGTTTCCGTGCAGCCTGCCAAAAAAGCCAAGCATGTAAGCGGCTCGAAGAAGGGACGATCGGGCGGAACAATGAATGTCGCCTCCTTGCTGTAAGGATAAGTGGTTTTGATCTCCCATGGAATGATGATCCTGTCTGCGCTCCAAACCGAGTCGTAGCCGAGCGCCTCGGCTTGTTGCGCCGCTTGCATCAAGGTCTGCCGGCTTGCGGCGCGGCCGGAAATCGGTAGAAATACACCAATCTTCATCTAACTGCTTTGGCAGCCATACAAGGTTTGAATTCGGCTTGCTTCAAAAGACAGCCGCTATATTGCCTGCACGGCGATTTATCTGCTATCTTCTGATCGCTTCAGCCGTTAGTTCTGATTTTCTAGTTAGCCGAAGCAATCCCCCTTGTCAAATTTCCAAATTCCAAGCGAAATGTCCTAATTCAACTTGGATAGACAGGGGTAGCATGAGACGGTCATTATTCTGATTGTGGGATGGTTATTTTCTGACGCCACCTCTGCAGGCTGCTGGAAAAGTGCGGCTGTCGATTTCGTCGTTGGACGTTTCGTTCCTAACTGCCGGCAAACCGCACACCAATTTACGTAGTCGATAGGAGGCATCGACCATGAGCGAGATCGGACTGTTCGAGGCGATGTATTCGGCGCGGGCGCTGCGCCGGCTGAAACCGGATCCGGTGCCGGACGAGATCATCACGCAAGTCCTCGACGCTGCCATCCGGGCGCCGTCTGCGGGTAACTCGCAGCATTGGGTGTTTATCGTCGTGCGCGACCCGGAGGTGCGGCACAAGTTAGCCGTTATTTACCGGAAAGCCTCAGATATCGCGAAGGCGATCTACCAAGCACGCGGCCGTCCCGCCCACATGACCGACCAGCAATACCAACGTATGATGTCGTCGGGCGCCTATCTGTGGGAGCATATGGGCGACGCGCCGGTGCTGCTGGTGCCTTGTCTCCATGATCGGCCGGCGCCTCCGCGCGAGATGCTGCCGCCGGAGGTGCAGGCGGTCTATGAGCAGGAGCTGGTTTACACCGACCGGATCCGTGGCGCCAGTATCTATCCCGCTGTGCAGAATATCATTCTCGCGTGCCGCGCCTTTGGTCTCGGGACGTTGATCACAACCAATCACATCCGGTGCGAGGACGAAGTCAAGGCGCTACTGAAAATACCGGACAACGTGTTGACTTATGCGCTGATGCCCATCGGTTATCCCGAGGACAAGTTCGGCCCGGTCAAGCGCCGGCCGATGAACGAAGTAGCTTTTGCCGATCGTTGGGGCACTGTTTGGGGCACTTAATTACCGCAACGGCCAGCGATCCAGGGGTAGTTCGCCGTCTAAAACCGAGTGTACGTGCGGACGCAGACAGTCACAAACCGCGAACTCAACACCCGACTAACTTTGTAACTGGCTTCAGCACTTCCGGCAGATGAGATCTCCCTTTGGGAATGGCAAGAGCACACAGTCCACCCGAGTGTCGCTCCGCGCGCGTTCTAAGAGGTTCGTCTGAATACGGGGGGAAGTTACGTTATCGATGACCAACCATCCACCGGGCAAGAGGCGCGGGACTACCAGCTCGTAGACCTTGGCGTTGGCTTCCGGCGGCTCAATATCGGAGAAGCAAAAAGCGATCTCCTCGAAACGAGTGGCATAGTCGAGAGCGTTGCCATGAAAGACTTGAACCGAAGCTGACGCGCCAGCGCGGCAGATGTTCCGACGCGCCAAGGCGACCTTCTTTTCGTCGAGATCGACCGTCGTGAGTGTCACTCCTCTCTCTCTCGCGGCCAGCGATAGCCACAGGCTCGAGTATCCGCCGCTGCTCCCCAGTTCGAGAAAGGGTCCGTGCGGCGCCGACATCGCCAGGAGCGAAAGACAGCGCCCGACGTCCGTGAAAACACTGCGAAGCGATCGTTGATCGCGGGCCGTCTGCTCCTCCAGTTCGCGCATCACTTGCTGCTGGTTCGCTGAAATGTCATGAAACACTTGCGCCTCCATCGAGATTCTCGAATGGCAAGCTGCGCCGATTGATCTGCTCTTCGATATCGTCCGGAAGAAGATTTTCGTTCAGCAAAACATAGTCGCCGTAAGCGCCGTGCACGGGACCGAGCAAGCTGCGCTCGGGAAGAAGGCCGGGCTTTCGCCGGCCAAACGGCGGCAAGTTGGCGCGATATTTTTGGTAGAGTTCGTACCAATTGCGCGTGAGTTCTATGTAGAACTCCAACGGCACCGGCGGCTGCTCAGCTTCCTTGCACAGCGCCGTCGATGGCTCGCGCCGCCACTGTTGTGGGCGCGGCAGAATACCGCGCGCCATCAGGTATTCGAAACCGGCACTCGATGATTTGACCGCTTCGGCGACGGATTGAAACCCATGGGGACGCGCCATCTCTACGCCCGATACGAAGCTCGGCTGCACGCTTCCCAGGCCGAAAATCTCCACCGCGTCGCACATCCAGCGCACCCAGTTCTCCCATCCGGTGCGATCCGCCTTTCCCGGATTGATCCATTCGAAGAGTCGCCTGTCCCACACCTCCATGTTGAAATGGATGTTGTCGACACCGGCGGTTTTGTAGCGCTGCACCTCTTCTCGCGGCCGCGCATTGACCTCGAAGGTAATCCTTGGTTTTGACCCGCACTCTTTGATGGCGCTTATGTACTCCTCATAAAATTCCGCTTCGGTTTTTCCGTGCAACGTCTTGGTGATCGTGCCCCCGCTAAGAACGAAGCCGTGTCCACCGCCGCCAATCTTGCTGGCGTCGCTGGCGACCTCCTCACATACACGCACAACATCTTCCACTGATTTAACCGGCGCGGTCAGAGTGAAATCACGTGACAACTTCATCTGGCGGGCGTTCTTGTTGATGTCACAGAACTTACACTCTTCGTGCGCTCCCCAATATTGGCAATTGCGAAAGATCGTAATGAAGGTGCCGAAGGCAACGATCTCATGATAGGGCGTGCCGTCAGGCAAACTCTTCGCGTAATAGTCAGGCGTTTTCGGGTAGCGCACCTCGGCGAGGACGCACCCTTCCGTGGTCAGCACGAGGCGGCCATCGACCACATCGATCAGATAGGGAGAGTAGGGCGAAAGCGAAGTTTGAATCGATACCGGACGCATGCCGTAAGGCCCGTTGAGGACAACGAAGTGCTCGGGCACCCGCCGATGCTCGCCTCGCTTCAATTCCGACATCGGTACGAGATCGTAAGAGAACAAACGGTACGATTTGACCAGGGCGCCTGCTGTGGCTTGGAGCGCGGCGTCGCTAAACCAGTGGCCGAGACTCAAGAGATGTTGCTTGAGAATGGTCTCCTTGGGAACGTCGGGGTATCTATCAAAATACGATTCCAGAATTTCGGTGTCGTATTCGGTCGTGGTTGCGTTGCTAAACATTCGGTGTCCTTTCGATCGTAAGGGTTTTGGGTTATTACTCTTTGGGGGCGTCCTGCTGTCATTGTTACTTTAACAGGGCGTGGGCGATCTTGGCCGCGGGTTCGCGTACCTTCTCGAATTTTTCTTCCGACTGATTTTCGATCTGCAAATAGTCAGTCACCGACATATGGTCTTTAGCCGGGATCGTGCCGGACTCCCTCAAAAAGCGAGTGTCAACATCGAGACGCCGGGTCGCTTGACCGAGGGCTCTGGAAACGACCTCCTGCCCCTCGCGGCCCAATAGCCAATTGACGAAAACCTTAGTACTATTCGGGTGTGCCGGACCTTTGATTATCGCCAGATTGCCGCTACCGCCGGTGCCGTAATTTCCCTCTTTAAGCGTAGGAAGAATCTTGATTGGCAACCCCGCTTTCAGAAACGGCACATAAGAGTAATAAGAAAGACCGATCATGAGGGCGACTCTGCCTTTGGTCAGGCTTTCCGCAAGCAGGCGTTGATCACGGCCGAGATATAAATCCTGCGCCACGAGTTTTTTGAGGTACTCTTCGCCTTTGACCTGCCACATGAACGCCCAGGTTGAGTCTCCGGCCCCCGGCGTGCGCGGGTCGAGGTAGCCGATCTTGCCCTTCCACTTCGGATTGAGAAAATCGTCGAACGAGCGGATTTCGTTTGGTTTCACCAGATCGGTGTTATACCAAATGACTTCCGACAGATAGGCCTGAAGCGTGTAAATGAATCGTTTTGCGTTATCGACCCAGAGGTGACCACCCCACCACCGCTTCGGATCTTTAACTTCGGGGAGCACCAGCCACGGTTCGATCGGATCGAGAATGCCTTCGTCGAGCATGCCGGAGATGATCGAAGCAGAACCGCCGACGTGCAAATCGAAGTGGCGCACTCCGGCTTTGAATTCGTCCGCCATGCGCCGCACTCCCGCGCTGCCCCGCGCCGTGAAAACTTCGACTTCGACGCCATAGCGTTTTTTGAAGTGATCCTCGATCTGTTTTCTCATCTCAGCGCTGGCCGGAATCGATATCGTTACTTTGCCTTCCTTCTTCGCGGCATCAACCAGAAGATCCCATTCGGCGGATCCGGAGGTCTTGCTGGGTTGGCCGTAAGCCGCGGTCGTGCATATTAGGCCCCAGAGCAGACCCAGAGACAAAAGAGCCCTGGCGATCATGATCTGGACCGGCATCCTTTTCTCGTTACAAGGCACACAAGATTGGTTATTGAGTGATCCCCTTCGCGGAGCTTTTTTCGGATGGATAATAGTCATTTAAAGGGAAATATTTCATATGTCAAGTATTATTTCGCAATAAATTAGCCAATTTGCAAGATGGCTGGGGACGAATGACAAAGCGGGGGCGTTAGGTTGGGTCAACAGTGTGGGAATAAAGCTTGGGTTAACCGGGGAACGAAAGAGGAGGGGCTTTGAGTTGCCATTGCCCGTTTAGCGCCCGTCGTAAAGCTTAGCGATGAAACCTTCACTTTCGAGTTCTGCAACCAGGCTCCGGTCGGTGAAGTCTTCGACCTTAAGCTGGCTAGGCTGTGGGACGGTGGCGGCGAGTTGCTTCAGGGCGACGCCCATTAGCTTGGGATCCGGCGTCGGAGCCTTTTCATGGACGCTTTTATAGACTTCGAAAATCTTTTCGAGCACCTCTCGATCGTTGGTCTTAAGAAACTTTTGCATCACCGAGACGGTGTATTGGCGGTCCGTTTTAGCTGTTTTGATGCCTTCGATCCAGCCGCGCAAAAACCTTTTCACGGTATCTCGCTTTGCCGCAAGAAAGGATCGGCTGACAATAATCGTGCTGCTGGGGTATTGGATTGGAAGCTGACTGAGATCGATTAACTTATGAAACCCCAATTTCTCAGCCTCCAGGGCTGTATCTCCGGTGACAATGGCGCCATCGACGGCGCCGACTTTGAGTGCTCCGAGACGTTCGGGCAAGCCGCCCGTTTGAATCACCGCAACGTCGCGATCCGGGACCAGATTGTAGTATCGCAACGCTTCACGAAGGATCAGATCCGACAACGAGCCGTAGCGGTCCCCGCCGACTTTTTTGTTTTTGAGTTCCTCCGGCTTTTTGATCGAGCTACGAGTCATGACGACGTGGAGCAATCGATTCGATGTGACGCCGACAGCGCTCAGTTCCGCGCCGCGCGCCCACGCCGTTAGCGCGGGAGCCGAGCTCATGTTGGCGATTTCCACCTGGCCGGACAGGATCGCCGGCACTATGACGGAGCCGGCGGAAATATAGATCAGCTGTACGTCCAGACCGTACTTTTTGAAAAGGCCGGCCTGGTCAGCAATCCACAGCGGCGCGTAGTTAGGCGACAGCGCCGCGAACGGAACTTTTAAACTTTGCGCGGCGGCATCAACGCTCCAGCAGCTAAGCCAAAGAATGAGCAATGCGGACTGGAGCTTCCAGATGAATCGCTTGGCTGCCAGAAGCTCAGCTACCGAAAGCACGCTGCGCGGCGTTTTCCCGGAGGAGTTGAAGATCATCGGAGTGCGAAACCGTAACATTGAAATTGTAGGCGTTGGACCGGAACTGATGCAGCGCGAAGGGCTGCGATTGCGGATGGACGCCATGAATGCAGTCTTCGGGGACGATGCTGTAATAATTTCTGATGTGGAAGCCGATCACTGCATGATACACGCAGTTGCTCGAACCGATTCCGGTAACGACGATTCTATCCCTGCACGGTTGCAGCTCGAGCTTTTCCAGCACCGACTCC
>Ga0209799_1000015_pt1 | contig 31342 bp, 44 predicted proteins | sample PanSoiPlo36MoBio_FD_188324 | JGI IMG/M metagenome (GOLD analysis project Ga0209799, IMG submission 188324) | Tropical forest soil microbial communities from Panama analyzed to predict greenhouse gas emissions - Panama Soil Plot 36 MoBio (SPAdes)... | ecosystem: Environmental > Terrestrial > Soil...
GGTTGATTCCGCAGTTTCGCCACCATGTAGAGAATGAAGAACAACCTTTGGAAGCGAGAAGGTCAACAACAAGTGTTACGCGCCACTTTCCCTGGTATTCGCAACTGTGTTCGCGAACTTCTCGGGGCGCGAACGGATGCACTTGCGCGGAAATTTCATGAGACTCATGACATGACCGTGAAAGATGAAATTGAACGTTTGCCTAAAGAGTATGGGAAGCTGAGGGAACCTTGGGCGTTTACGCCATAGGTAAACTCATCTACTCCAACTCTAAATTTAGACGACAGGAAAAAGGGGGCCGAGCATAAACGACCCTTGCCGGCGCGACCCCTGAGCCGGACGTTATGCGTCGCCATTCTTCGACCGTCTCTGGAGACCAAACCAACAATCCCATCAAAAGTCTTCCTGGATTTGAGCCATGGATATCAACCGGGCCGTTAGTCGCTTTCTCTCGTAATTCGTACAGCTTCCTAGTTCGTTCTCCGACTTCCCTTGCAAGCCCTCGATGAAATCAACCATTTCTGGTATCTCCCCCTCTGTAGCCACGATTAAGTACCGTATGTGCTCAGCGCCAAACTTTAGTTTGTAGTTCTCCTGGAGTGTGGTACTGGCCTTAGCCAAGATATCATCTGTCTCGACCTCCTTTTGTGAGAGCATGGTGCGCAAGTCAGGTGGAATCTCGCGCTGGCTTTTTATCTTCTGATCCGCGAAGGGCACTTACCTCTACTCCCGCTCGTCGTAAAAAGTAACTGTTTCAGTGTCCAGAATCTCGCCAGTAGCACGATCTCTTTTTCGGAGTTGCCCGGTGTAAGGCTTACCGTAAAAGAAGATCGCAGTTCGTGTGTCAAACTTCATGCAGGTGCAATCGGCATAGAATTCTTCTTTCGGCAGAGACTTATAGATTTCCAAGATTACATTTGCACAAATTGAGTCCTTGTAGATGTAGTGAATTCGGACAGACGTTTCTGTCCATCCCCCACTCCTTGCGCAGTCCGATGGCGTAGCGGCCATAGTGAGCGACGTGTTGCGTCGTCTGGGAAAGTGGGATATCAGCAGAAGCTGACCATTGGTATACCAGGACATTCCCGTACGCCAAACATCGTTAGGTCCTCTGACGAGTAGAAAGGCTTCAAGCCGCAAGCTAGTACCTGCTTTAGCGTCTCCAAACTGTGCGTAAAGTGAAACAAAGTGGCCGAACTCAGCATAGCGCCTCCCCAGAAAGCAGTTTGGTGGTACTGGATTTGGAATCTAGCAGTAGTGCATAACTATTGAGTAGCTCGGTCTCCCTATGAGCTACATTTCGATAACATTTGCCGGATTTCTAGTGTTAAATTGCTTGCTTGTCAATCTTTTCTTCCTAACTCTTGGCGGTTCATGAGGGCGGCATCCGCCGCGCTTGACCGCGAATCAAAGCTGGCTGTACATTCCCCACCGACATTTGTTTTTTTAATCGATAATCACGGAACGACTTCAGCCGTACCTAAGGGCATAGCATCACGGCTGGTGATTAAACATGGCAAACGAAGAGCATCTATCATTCCTCAAGAAGGGGGTAGAGGCTTGGAATAGATGGAGAAAGCAAAATCTGCAAACTAAGCCGAACCTCCGCGGGGCGAACCTCGGCGAGGCGGACCTCACTGGGGCGAACCTCAGGGAGGCGGACCTCGAGGAAGCGAAGCTCATCGAACCGCTCCTCACCAAGGCGGACCTGACCGAGGCCAACCTCACCGGCGCGAAGCTCAGCGGAGCTAGTCTTATATGCGCCAGCTTGATTAGCACAGATTTCAGCGGCGCTAATCTTACTGATTGTTCCATATAAAGGATTTCTGCATGGAATTTAAAACTACAGGGAGCAACTCAACTGAATCTCGTCATTACTCCCGCAAGTGAATCTGCGATCACAGTGATAACCTCGAAATCGGGCAGTTCATTTACCTGCTGCTGAACAACCAAAAAATTCGCCAAGTGATCGACACCATCACCTCCAAAGTCGTCCTAATCCTTGGTCGCTTTACAAGGGAACGGAAGCGTGTGCTTAACGCTATCCGCGAAGAACTTCGGAAACACGATTATATCCCTGTGCTATTCGACTTTGATAAACCTACACCTAAAGGACCTGCATGAGACCATAACCATGCTAGCTCGAATGTCTCGATTCGTTATCGCTGACATCACCGATGCCAAGAGCATCCCACAAGAACTTGTCTCGATTGTCGAACAGCTTCCTTCACTCCCTGCAGCCAATTCTACAGCAGGATTGCGAACCATGGGCAATGTTCGATCACATCAAGCGCTATCCATGGGTTCTTGAGTTATATCGTTACACCGCGTCGGACGAGTTTATACCACGTCTTCGTGAAGTAGTAATTTCTCCCGCTGAAATGAAGGTTATAGAGATAAGAAAGAAGGGTTGAAATCGCCTGGGAAATGGATGCGCTGGGGCGTGAATTCCACGACACGCATAACATGAAAGTGAAGAATGAGATTGAACGCTTGGCTAGGGAACATGGCAAGCTCACGAAGCGCTGGGTTCTCGTGAGCCGATGAAAGATTCTCCGATCAGTGAAGTATCAACCAAAAAGTGCTTGCCAAGATTTTCCAAGCGCGGACGTCCGCGCGTGATCTGCGACCAGGTGAAACCCGAGGTTTAAGTCAATGCCCGCTACCGTAGTCTCAATAACTGAGGACCTGTGGAAAAACGCACGCGACTCAATCTTTCATGCTTTGGAGCATTTCCTCGAGCTTTCTTTAGGAGAGGGTGAGAAATTTCATCACACAAAATGGATTGTATTAAGTGTCCACCATTTGGCAGAAACCTTTTGCGGTATGCTGTTAAAGGAGTTTGACCCTACGAACGCAATATTTAAGCGGGGGCAACAAGATTCGTGGCCTAGCTTGGTACCGGCAATCGATGAACTTCTCGCACCAAAATATCGAAGCCGTCTAACAGGCGGGGAGATACGGTTGCTTGATCTCTTAAGGGGATTAAACGACTCCCGAAATCGCATTATGCATGGTGTAGCACCGGAAGGTCTGGATTTGTCGCTCGCGGCAATGTCTATATTGGGGCTGTCCAGAGTTGCCCATCGAAGAAGGGGAGAATCTGTGCGGGATATCCTCCAAGCAGATCCATCGATTGGATTTCATGCAGTCGAGGCAATCCACTACAAAAAAATTGACGATTATAATAGGTTCGTTGAGGCGTTTCTTGCCGAAGAGTTCCCAGGCAAGTACCGTCCCCAATGCGAAGCTTGTGGGGCAAGTTGTATTGTCGACATGCGATGCGAAGCATGCTTTGAAAGAATGGAATCCTTTTTTTGTGAAGCGTGCGACGAGGAACTCTTATTACCAGAATCCCGGCGACTTCGAGGTGAAACTGAAGTCATATGTCCTTCTTGCGGTAAGAAAATCTCTGCCTAACAATCCCGCTTCCGGCCGATCGCCAGAGCGACAACTGAGCTTTGCGTTAAGCCTCTAACTGAATTGTATTTTCCTCACATGAATCAGTCAGGCAGCGACTTGAAACGTCGCAGATCCCTGTCCTATCCAGCGCTTAACTGTGTTGGCGCATAGCCCGCCCGTTTTTATTTCCTACACCTGTTTTCCCCTACTCTTCCGGATCCTCACAGAAGCGGAACACGTTGGACTGTGAAATCGACTACGCCTTTTTTTTGTAGCTACGAATTTAAGCCGGCACTTGGGGCTCTCGCAGACCATGATTCTATCCTTTTCCTGATCGACCAATTCAAAAGCGCGGAGATCTAAAAGCTCTTCCGCCTCCATAATTTCCCACTCAAGGCTGCTTTCGGATTCAGCCGTTCTGGCGTACGGTAAGACGATCATTTTTTCTTATCGGGGTACCTGTACAACCACTTGCCGCCCTCAGATCTAAATTTCATGTCCTTCTGAAAGCTGCGAACAAGGCTCCAATCAACTACGGGGGCTGCCCGTGCGTGTTCTCCAAAAAAGGCTTAACGTCAACAGCAGTGATTTGCTTTGGGCTTTTATCAATCCCGAACATCACGACTTCCCACCCAATATTGATGCGTTCTCCCTGGACCGCACTATGATTGGGCGAGAGATATTGGCTTCAGCGCTTCAGCGACAGGCATTGAAAAGAAGATCACACCGCACCCTGCCTACGCCATACTTACGCAAGCACGTTAATTATGCTCGGCCGTGACATTCCCCAAGTGTCAAAATAGCTGGGCCACTCGGATGTTTATGTGACAATGGCGATCTATACCCACTTCATCGAACGCAAGCATGGCATGATGGATGACTTTGAACAGTTAATGCAGATGAGTTGAGTTAAATCAAAAACCAATGGCACAGTTTGGCACAGATTTGACCCAGAAAGGAAAACACGGTAAGGCTAACTACTTGATATTGCATTGTGCGAAAGTGGCGGAATTGGTAGACGCGCAGGATTCAGGATCCTGTGGGGTAACACCCGTAGGGGTTCGACTCCCCTCTTTCGCACCAGAGAAAATTTAGCACACGAGCCTCGCTTTCTCTAACGTCGACAATCTTTTAGCATCTACCCGTAGATGCGAGATGTGCGCATCGCGGACTTGCCACGTCGCCAGGCGATAGCACACGCTAAGTCAATTCTCGGTGCCAAAAGACAAACCGGTCGCTTAGATTACCAGCGGAGTAACGTCGTGAAAGCTATGAAACCATCGAGGAGTTTTTTACTAATAGTTCTTTTGACTTTAGCAGTAGGCGCGTGCTCCAAAGAATCAGAGCAGTCGGGTCAAAGTCCGGACTGGAAAAGAGGCAGGGCCGTTTACGTTGCCAACTGTGTCGCATGTCATAACAGCGATCCGTCAAAAGATGGCCCCATCGGCCCTGCCATCAAGGGTTCACCGCCTGAATTGGTTGAATCTCGAGTTCTACGCACACAATATCCTCCCGGATATAAACCCAAACGAAATACCCAGGTCATGCCCACTTTCCCTTTCCTCAAAACCGAGATCCCTTATCTCGCCGTCTACCTGCGTTGATAACTCACCACCTTAAAAGACCTAGCGCCAAGAGAAAGAAGATTCCCGTCAGCAAGAAACCTACCCACAGAGCGCCGGAAACGGAATCCAAGGGTTTCTTGGTAGCGCCTTGGGTTCCAACCAACGCGTTATACTCGACCGCAGCGGTAATAATAAGGGAGATCAACCAGAAAATGCCCAGCGCTGGCGATGGTCCAACCAGCCCGGGATAATGCATCGCGGCCCCCATGAAAAATAGCATGGGAATGGAAAACACCGTGTTCGTCCGTGACGTCAACCCGGCGCGTCGCCCCGCTCCCGCGGCCGCGGGTAGTGGCTGCCCCCCCTGCGCTGTCTGATTCGCAGAGGCGATGACGATCTGTTGATTTGGCCAAATCACAAGCCAGACGTTCAGAAACATGATGGTGCCTAACAAACCGCCCAAGGTAATCGTAACGCCATACTGAGAACTGAAAAAGGCTTCCCCTCCCATTTGGTGCCAGCGAATTAGATACATCAAAAGACCTGCGAGAAAAGTTACCATGGCACCCCAGCGAAACCACCACAGTGCGCGCGGTACCAGTTTCTGGATCGCTCCCGTTCTTACGGGCGCTTCCGTTTCGGCAAAGAACGGAGTCTGAACGAAGTTGAAATAGTACAGAATTCCAATCCACGTAATACCCGCCAAGAAATGAATCCACCGCAGAAAAAAATGAAGGACCTCCATAGCTCTCCCCTCCTTCTACCCTTGACGATACATCAAAGGGATTGACGGTAACGATTTGGGTTTTTATATATTCGCGGAGGCTCATTTTTGTCAAGGAAAAAACGCGCAGACGATCGACAAACAGCTCGTTTTTGTATTGATAAAACAGCGGATTTGGATGCTTCGTCACAATCAAACCTTCACGTATCTATTTACATACCTAGAGATCCAATATCGATTTGGATTCAAAATCTTCAGCGCTCCTTTTAGTCGTGACGCTTTTGATTATGTGCTTGACCTAACTATAGAACTGTGACATTTTCCGTGCTATCGTTTCCTTCCACTGAACGGAGTCTTTCTGATTCGGGAAACCAAAAGTAAGGTGGTGAAAGCTACGGTTGCCGTAGCTCCTGAAACTCGGCGGAAAATCCCCTCTCTCGAGGAATCGAGCGATCCTTCCACCTTTGTGATCGATGAACTGCAACTCGTCGAAGACAACCTGATTCGGGCGATTCGCTCACGCGAGCAAACACTCACCGATATTGCCGCTCACCTGATTTGCGGCGGCGGCAAAAGAGTCAGGCCCATGGTGACTCTGTTGGCCTTTAATGCTTTCGGTGGCAAAAGAACCCAAGACATTGTCGATATCGCTACTGCAATAGAGCTCATTCACACCGCGACACTGCTCCATGACGATATTATTGACCGAGCTGAAACCCGGCGCGGCAAAGAATCTGCTTATAAGAAATTCGGGCTCAAGAATACTTTGGTCGCTGGGGATTTTCTTTTTATTAAGGCGTTCCAGTTTGCGGGGAAGTTCGATGAAACCGTTGTAGAGTGGACGGCGGATGCCTGCACGCTTCTCACGGAAGGCGAAACACTTCAAGGTTACTTCAACCGGAATCGAGCTGTTACACTTGACGACTACATTGAAATCGTCAAGCGGAAAACCGCCTCCCTATTTCAAACCGGCGCGAAAGTGGGAGCGTATCTTGCCGGCGCAAATTCAGCGTTGGTGGAAGAAACTCATCGCTACGGGCTCAACATGGGAATCGCCTTTCAAATGGTCGATGACATTCTCGATGTCACAGGCCACGTCGATCTTCTCGGTAAGCCCACCGGGATGGATCTCCGAGATGGTAACCCCTCGTTGCCGATCATCTTGGCGCTCAAAGCGGAGCAAACCGCAGTTTGCGAAGCCTTTCAGAGTGCACAACCCACGGAACCTTTGGTAGTTGCAGCACTCGACGCCATCAAATCCGGACCGCTTATTCAACAGGCTAAATCCATTTCCCGGCATTATGCTGAAGAAGCGCTGAAATCGATTAGGAAGTTTCCTCCTTCGCTCTATCGCAATGGGCTCAAGACTCTTGTTCAGTTGATTATCGATCGAGATTTTTAAGTCATAACACTGCAGTTATTACCCTGTTCACGAGTGCCCGGTCAATTTTGAACCCGAGTGATGCCCTCTCTCGATGATTCACGCGATCGCGCAGTTCGGGCGATGTTCGACCGAATTGCGGGACGCTACGATTTCTTGAATCGCATCATCAGTTTTCGCCTGGACAATGTATGGAGAGCCAAGGCGGTAAAGGCGATTCTGAAAAGCGAGGAGCAGCTTATTTTGGATCTCGGTTCAGGGACAGGTGATCTCACTTTCACCGCAGCCAACGCGGCCAAGGGCAGTGGTCGAATTGTCGGGCTGGATTTTTCGCTACCGATGCTCATGCTGGCTCGCGCCAAACAGGCGAGCTCCAAACACGGCGCAAAAACGGATTTTATTCAAGGCAGCGCGCTATTTCCGCCGTTTAAAGACGGCGTCTTTGATGGTGTCATGGCAGCGTTCGTATTGCGCAATGTGTCAGACCTTTCTTTGTTCTTCTCCCACGCGTTCAGAGTCCTTAAGAACGGCGGAAGATTCGTGTCGCTAGATATGTTTCCGCCATCGAAGAGCTGGTTTTCAGCGTTTTACTCACTATACTTCTACCGATTAGTCCCCTGGATCGGCGGACTGCTGGCCCACGATCACAGTGCGTACAGGTACCTAGCCGAGTCGGTTGAAAGCTTCTATTCACCGCAAACCGTCGCGGAAATGCTCGAACAAGCCGGCTTTAAGCGCGTGAGTCTGCGCAAGTTTCTCAATGGCGCGGTTTGCATGCACGTGGCTGAGAAATTTAGCGCATCGCCGCATACGCCCTAACGTTATGCGGAGTTTTTCTAGCAGTTTTCTCGTGTTTTTCTATCAGGTCGCATTGGGTGGCCTTTTCGGGCTGTCGGCTACCCCCTTCCACGAACTCGAAAGAGCGTTCTACAAATCAACGGCCGGTGTTTTGTTTGTAATAGCTGCACTGGGGTTCTGGGGAAAGAGCCGACTGTATTGGCAAAATATCTTCGTCGAAAATAACTTTGCGAATGTGGGCGAGATCTTATTTCATGTCTTGTTTGTAATCTCTTTCGCCGCCTATATGGTCTCTCTTTGGAGTGAAAATCAGGGATTCAGGGCAAGAAGTTTTACATCTTGCCTGCTCTGCGGCACGGCCGGACTACTTTTTAGCGCTCACAGCTTTTACCAAGCCCCATTCTGGTCCTTCGAAACGTTCGTTTATCCCGTTGCTTTCTTCTTGTCGTCCCTTCTTCTTGGAACCGTAACTGTGGGAATGTTACTCGGACATTGGTACCTGATTGACACAGGCCAGACCCTCGAGCCATTTATCCGCATATACAAACTTTTCGTTGTCGCGCTGATAGTGCAAACGATCTTTCTGTTCATATCATTGATCGTGCTTTATAACTTTGGTGTTTCACAAACCGTTATAGAGTTGCAACGTTTGTGGACGGATCATCATAGACTTTTTCTCATACGCGTCACCTTAGGCCAAGCCGCCCCCTTGATCTTATCTTGGATGATCTGGCGGACCTTGGTAATTCCAAACACCATGGCCGCTACAGGTCTTTTTTACATCGCCCTATTAGGTGTTTTCGTTGGAGAAATCTTAGCAAAGCAGATCTTGGCGTTGACCTCGCTCCCGTTTTAAGCGTAGCAACTAGTCAGCAGATCGAGGATATGTCTTGATCTTCGTAATTCGCAAACCGCTCGAAGTCCATCCGAGATCATACCCGATACGTTCGCCCTCTCGGAGATCTAGCGGCGTCTTTGCCTCACCCGATAGAATCACCAGATCGTAGGAGAACCGTACCTCCCGCCCGCTCTCCGTCCGAACTACTCCCATATTGTTGGATGGAAAAAGCTTAACGATTACACCGCGGTGGTAGTAATCCTCTCCGAGAGGCGGTGTAAGGTCATTCTCGTTGGCATTCATGATTTTGCTTTTTTTGGGAGTATCGCTTTGAGCAGCAAGCCTATCCCTCTTGGCCCCTCAATCAAGCGGGAGCCTGAATACGCCTCGCTACCCCCGGCTAATCATAGTGGGTACTATTGAAAAATCCGCGGTGGAGAAAACACTAACCCGTTAATTGTTTTTGTCTCGCGATTCGCCCCTGTAATTCCATCAATCCGTCCAAAACCGCCTCGGGTCGTGGAGGACATCCGGGAACATACACGTCGACCGGAATGATCCGGTCAATTCCCTGAACGGTCGCATAGTTATCGTAAAAACCACCGCTCGCTGCACAAGCGCCGAATGCCATTACCCACTTAGGCTCAGACATTTGCTCATAGACACGCTTCAAAACCGGTGAAAGTTTGTGATTGACCGTCCCTATGACCATCAATAGGTCCGCCTGTCTCGGGCTAAACCGCGGTAGTAGCGCACCGAAACGGTCGATATCGTACGGAGACATCGATAGCGACATGTACTCCATCGCGCAGCAAGCGGTGGCGAATGGGTAGGGAAATAGTGAATATTTCCTAGCCCAACCAACCGCCTTGTCCAATCGAGTTAGTGCTACAGAATCCGCCAAGAGCTTCTCTGGCCCAATTTTGGATTCAATCGAGGAGTTTGCTATTTGCATAGGCACCTGCCGCCAGTCGATTTCGGCTACCCAGGGCGGCTAAAACTAACATTACTACTTCGCCACCTTCTAAACAATGATTCAGCCGAGGCTTTAAAAACCCACATTCATGCTCTTCGTTTGGATCATACAATCAATCCCGACACCATCCGGGCAGGGGACTGAAAATCAACCGATGGCTCGAAATAAGAGCGGCTAGCGCGCGCTTCGACAACCATCACCCGCAGCCTGGCTACGGGTAAAAATCAAACCTTTACGACGTTTATGGCCTGTGGCCCCTTCTCTCCCTGGGCAATTTCAAATTCTACCGACTGACCTTCGTTTAAGGTTTTGAATCCGTCCCCTTGGATTGCCGTGTAGTGAACAAAGACATCACCACCGCCTTCTTTCTCGATAAAACCATAACCCTTGGAGTTGTTAAACCATTTCACTTTTCCAGTTGCCATTGCTAAGAACCTCCCTGTCGCATTGCTTCAACTCCCGTGTAAATCTACTTCCTCAGTTGCTCTCTACTACGCACAAGCAGCTATAACGCCCACTCCTCGCTTCCGACTGTAAGTGAAGACTTGACCCACGACTCACGTTTTTGAATTCGATGCACGGGACAATCTTTTCTGTAGGGACGGACATTAGATAAAGCCGAGTATCGTTGTCAAGACAATTTTTCTCAAATCCCACAGCATACGAGACGGCAGTCTGTCCGCCCCGCGTACTCCTAACAAAGCTATCGCATCCGCCCGCGGCCTCACCAAGTAGTAGTGTTTCAGACATCGGTCCGAACGTCGAAGAACCGCGTTAGTAGTGCCCCGGCGAGAGTCAGATGAGGAAATCGTGATAATGCTCCTTTGGACATCTGCTGGACTCCAAAATCATCCCGGGATGGGCTGCAAAATCCCAGTTGAACCTCCCATCCGAGGTTCGCTGTAGTTGATATCCTGCGTCTATACGACAGGTCTCCGATATTCTGCCTATTCTTTGGGCAAAGGCTAACTGGCTGAATCAATAGTGAAATTCCGCCGAACTTCGAGAGTTACTTTGAAAAAACGATTTTATATTGACTTCATGCATTTTTTTCATTATAAATGGCTTAGTTAGCTACTGCTGATCGGGTAATACTGCGAACACTTCGTTCATGGCGAGTGAGTCAGAAAGCAACTAGATGGCCATTTATACTGAAATTACCAAAAAGGACGCGACTAAGATCTCCGAGGAGTTCACTCTCGGTGATCTCGTGTCCTGCGCCGGAATCAAGAACGGCTCCGTCAATACGCACTACGTGGTGGAGACCAAACGGGGGCGATTCTTTGCCAAGATCGATGAGGTCAAAAGCGAACTTGAAGTTAAGCAAGAGCTTGATCTTTTGTTTCACCTCAGGAAACAAGGTTTTCCCTGTTTACAGCCGCTCAAAACCAAAACGGGCAGGTACTATATTGAATTCAGGGGAAAATGTCTCACCGTTAGTCGCTACCTCGACGGGGTAGAACTTCCAATTGAGTCTCTCACCGGGAGCCACTTAGGAATTCTCGGCCACACTTTGGCCAACTTACATCTGATCGGAAGAAGCTACAAAAAGGGTATCGATAATCGCTTTGGATTTAGCCGAATCGTGACCATTTACCGGGAGGTGCGTCGACAACTTCCATCTCACTTGAGAAACATCGTTCGGGTCTTGGATGATGAATTTTCCTACCTCGAGAATTACCTCGACAATAACCTGCCCAAGGGAATTATTCATGGCGACTTTTTCCCGGATAATGTAAAGTTCAAAGGCAGTCGGTTGGTCGGCGTGATGGATTTTGAAGCCGCATGCAGGGGAAAACTCATCTACGACCTGGCTACAGCGGTTAATGCGCTATGTTTCGTCGATGAGCGCTACCGTATCGATCGCTTCGAAGCGTTGATTTCCGGCTATGAGAGTCTCCGGCCACTGTCGCTTCCGGAGTGGGATTCGTTTCCCAATGAGCTGCGTTTTTCCGCTTTGCGATTCACGGTCACACGAATTAAGGACTTCTATCTTAAGAAAACCGACGACAGCCAGCGAATTTACAAAGACTTTAAAGAGTTTTACGATCGGCTGTTGGTCCTAAGGCGGGAAAAAAGTGGTGGCATGGAAGATATCTTACTTGCTATGGCAACGGGATATGATTACCGCAAGTACCAGAAATCCAAACCTTCCAAATAACCGTCAATCCGCCGCAGTTTAGCTGTTTCTAGACAGGCCGCTCAGCGCGCTCATTTTCTTCTGAGCGTCGCGACGGATCAGACGAATCAGGGACCATAACATCAGCAGGATGCCACAAAGAAACAACGTTCTTCCGCCAGTCAAGACGACATAAAAGAAGTTAAGTTTCACCCTCGCCGCGTTGTATTTTTCCCTATCCTCGTTGATGCGGCGAAGCACCTCTTCGTTTTTCTGATGATCGAGCTCCTGAAAGCTTCTGTAGGATTCTTCTAAGCCGGTTTGTTCGGTTCGATGTAACAGGTTCTGGTATTTAGTTGTCTCAACTGCGCCTACTGTCCAGTTTCCAATTCCCAGCACAAAACAGACAACTCCCAACATGAGTAGATGACTCGAATAGATATCCCGCGCCTTCATTCTACTACCCGTCTAACAAAATTCCCGGTTGGGGTCAATTTTACATCGCTTGACACCCCGCGGCTACTGCGGTACGGTCGCACTTGTATCTGGACACCTTATCCAGAGTGGTGGAGGGAGCGGCCCTTCGAAGCCACAGCAACCGGTTCCAAGACGGAACGGTGGTGCTAATTCCTACCTCCCGTAGCTCGGGGGGAAAGATAAGGTGAGGCCCAACCTCTTCTTATCTTTAACATAGGAAGAGGTTTTTTTTGGGGTTGACTTTGAGTATTCGCCTCACAACCGATCAAATCGAGCGCTACAGCAGACAGATCATGATCCCCGATCTCGGTGGTAAGGGACAGATCCGGCTCCAGCAATCTCGAGTGCTAATCGTAGGAGCGGGTGGCCTAGGCTCGCCGGTTGCCCTCTACTTAGGAGCAGCAGGCGTCGGAACTCTCGGCCTAATTGATCCTGATCGGGTGGAACTGTCGAACCTACAGCGCCAAATCCTCCACACGACTCTCGACCTCAACGACCAGAAAGTGGCATCGGCTAAAGATAAGATCAGTAAACTCAACCCTGACGTGGAAGTCGTCACCTACCCTGTTCGCCTTGAAGAAGACAACGCCGCCACCATCTTTTCCGGTTATGATTTTATCGTTGACGGCAGCGACAATTTTCCCACCAAATTCCTGGTCAACGATATTGCCGTGAGTATGGACATCGCTTTTTCGCACGCAGGAATCGTTCGACTGCAGGGACAAACGATGACAGTCGTACCGCGGAAAAGCGCCTGTTATCGTTGTCTCTTTAGAGAAGCTCCTGCTCCCGAAGAAATATTGACTTGCCAGCAAGCCGGTATACTCGGAGCCGTTGCTGGGACAGTGGGTTCGATCCAGGCAACCGAGGCGATCAAGTATCTCGCCGGCTTCGAGGAAGGATTGTTGACGGATCGATTGCTGACCTACGATGCGAAATCTATGATGTTTCATATGGTAGACGTCGTCAGAGACGTCCACTGCGCTGCCTGTGGTGTCAACAAGCTGCCGGATCGAGTATAACCTCAAACACCTAAGATTCAAGCAACAAAAGGGGGGTTACCATGAGATTTGTCAGAGGGCTCCAATGCAGAGAGTGCGGGCAAGAATATCCACGCAAGCCGATTCATATCTGCGAAATTTGCTTCGGCCCTCCGGAAATTGTCTATGATTATGAAGGGTGGAACGACTCTACCGAAGCTCGCAAAAGGCTTTCCAAGAACTGATCAAAGTCGGTCTGGTCGAAGATACCGGCTACAAGATTTATTCTGCTCAAGCCACCGGCTGTGCCCCAATTATCAACGCTCTTCAAAAGGGAACGGACGAGATCAATCCCGTGAAACCAAACACAATCGCGAGCTCCATCGCTATTGGAAATCCGGCTGATGGCTACTATTTCCTTCAAGCCATGGGCGGATTGGGCGAAAGTGTAACCGACGACAAAATTCTTGAAGGTATCCATCCTTTTGGCCCAAACCGAGGGAATAACTACCGAGCCTGCTGGGGTACCGAAGTGGCTGTAACCAAGAAGCTCATCCAAAATGGCAAAATTCCCCCGGAGGAGTCTATCGTCATCAGCGTTACCGGCAACGGCTACAAAACTCTGGCAGCCGTCGCCCGAAGGGTCGAAAAGCCATTAACGATCACCGCCACTTTGGAAAGCTTCGACGGAACTCTACGAACACATTAACCCGACGGCAATTACCAAGCCGCAAGCTGTGGAAATCCGTGTCCGCATTGCTCTATTTCTTGCAAGGATCGTGGCAAGAGTTTATTTTAGTTAGTAGTCATCGGTAATGTGATTTCTATAGATCCGAAGGAGGAAATCTTATGTCAGTGCGAGTTCGTGTTCCGACCCCGCTCAGGAAATTCACTCAGGGCGTCGATGAGGTTAGCGCACAGGGCGCCAATGTTAAAGCACTTGTGGAAGATCTTGAGAAGAATTTTCCCGGCATCAAGGAACGGATCTGCGATGAGACCGGAAAGATCCGCCGCTTCGTCAACGTTTACGTCAACGGCGATGACATTCGTTTCTTGCAGAACCTAGAAACCTCACTAAAAGAGGGAGACAATATTTCAATCGTCCCGGCAATCGCCGGGGGGCTGTTGAGGTATTATTGAGTGCGACGATGGCACTAGCCACGCCTAATCTCCGATTGGTTTCGGTCGCTTCAACGGAGCCAAAGAGGGCCGAGTCCGTCCTGGATCTAGTCGGCGATACCCCTTTACTGCAAATTCGCAAACTTTCGGCAGGGCTCCCGCGGAGCGTGCGAATTTTTGTTAAATTGGAGGGCTTCAATCCCGGCGGATCGGTCAAGGACCGGCCGGCGCTGCGGATGGTTCAGGAGGGCATCCGGACGGGCGGGCTGCGACCCGAAAAGACAATTCTGGACTCGAGCTCGGGAAACACCGGGATCGCGCTTGCTCTAATCGGTCGCGTGCTTGGTTATCCTGTGGAGCTGGTTATTCCGGAGAACGTGAGCAGGGAGCGCAAACAAATCATCCATGCCTACGGTGCGAAGATCATTTACAGTGATCCTTTGGAGGGATCCGATGGCGCCATTCGGCTATGCAGAAAAATTCTCCAGGAAAACCCCGATCGCTATTTCAAGCCGGATCAATACTTTAATCCGATGAATTCTCAGGCTCATTACGAAACCACGGGTCCAGAGATCTATCGGCAAACTCAGCAAAGAATTACCCATTTCGTTGCCGGGATCGGCACTGGAGGAACCATCATGGGCACGGGCCGATATCTCAAGGAAACGAATCCCGACATTAAAGTTATCGCCGTGGAACCCGACGACGCGCTCCACGGCCTCGAAGGCCTCAAGCACATGGCCAGTTCAATTGTCCCAGGCATTTACCACGAAGAAGAATTGGACGACAAGATCTCGGTTTCCACCGAGGATGCCTACGCGATGGTTTATCGTTTGAGCCAGGAAGAGGGAATTTTAGTTGGCCAGTCCTCAGGCGCAGCCATGTTTGCGACCTTGAAGCTCGCACGCAAGCTTCATAACGCCACGCTGGTTACGGTATTCCCCGATTTCGGGGATAAATATCTCAGCACAAATCTCTGGGTCGGATGGCGCGATCGGATGGCGGTTGGAAATCTAACATTCTCCATTTAGAACTTCTGAAGCGCCTGATATCAAACACAGCGGACTATTGAGCGGTCGCTGAAATAGATAACACCAAGGCGCCGCCTTCGTGGGGTGGTCCTCCGAGGAGGAAATTTCCCCCATTATTCAAGCGTACCGTGGTGTCCACGACAGGCTTATCGCCGTGTTGCAACCGCACTTTCAACGCGAGCTGCTTGTTCCGAAACTCCTGGGGAGTGACGACTAGAGAGCGCCCGCCCGGAATTTCAAATACGGCGTTGCCTTGCCAAGCCACGTTTTGTGTTTCCTCTTTGAGCAGTCGATAAGAGCGGTATTTCATCACCTTCAGCTGATTTTTTATCGTATTGAGCTTGGGATCGATTTCGTCGCCTTGATTGTTGGCCAAGATGGTCCCGATCTTGATTCGCACTGTCTGGGAACTATTTTCCGCGGCATTTACCGAATGGACCGCTCCGAAGCAAATCAGGCAATAACTAAAAAGAAGGGTTCGTTTCAGCATTCTCCCCAGAAGACTCATCTTCACCTTCTTGATTCTGGTACAACCAAATAACAGTTGTTTTTGTTTCGTCCTCCCGCAGGAGCGCAACGTTGCGCCCATGGGCGTCAATAGATTCGACGGCTGCGAAGTTGTTACGTTGCCAACCTAGCCTCCAAAATGAGTCCATTGAGAGCACACCAAGTAGAACAACGATTACTGCGGGGACAGTCCAAGCAAGTGCCGGTGGGGTAAAAGTCGAGCGTGCCCATTCCATGATTGCTTCGCGTCGACTGGGCTTTTTTGTAATCCGTTCTCGGACCCCGGCCCAGAAAGGCTCGAAGTCAATTCGTGGCACATCGGACACCAAAACACTCTTCAACGAGAATTCCAGTTTCTCCAATTGACGTCGCTCTCTGTCACACGCTGCGCAGCCTCCGAGGTGCAAACGAATGGCTTCGGCGTCAGATACGCTCAAGTGACCGTCTACCCATCGGCTTAGCAACTCTCTTGTTCGTTCACAGTCTTCTCTCATAAAAACACACTCAGCTTTTGCTGTAGCTTTTTTCGTGCGTAGTGAAGTCGGCTCATGACCGTTCCTTCAGAGCAGCCCAAAATCTCACCGATGTCCTTATAGGAAAGACCCTCTACTGTTCTCAGTATGATGACGGCCTTGTGTTCGGGAGTCAAATCGTTGATCGCGGATACCAGTTTTTCCCTGAGCTCTCGATCGTGAACGTCTGAAAACGGATCCTTGGCAACCTCATTCTGTTCCTCAAAGAGCCCATCCATCGTTTCCCGAAAATCCAGCGGGTTCCTCTTCTGACGTCGCTGCGAATCAATTGCGATATTTACCGCGATGCGGTAGAGCCAGGTATAGAAGGAAGACCCGCCTTGAAAGCTCTTTATTTTTCTATACGCTCGAAAAAAAGTCTCTTGCGCCACCTCCAGAGCGTCCTCGCGGTTGCGAAGCAATCCGACGATCACAGTATAGATTTTCTGATGATACCTTGAGACAAGCTCCTGGAAAGCATCCATCTTTCCAGCCTGGCACTTCTGGACCAACTCCCAGTCGCTTGACTCCACAATAGCCTGCTTTTTAGACGTTTACCGCGGAAGTTTTATTCAGCCGCCATCGAATCGGCGGGCCGATTTACTGTAGAATACTTGAATTTCTTACGGGTTTGCCTACAATCAGACTAATTTCCTTACACTTTTGCGGCCGACAACCTCTCACTTAAAGAGGCCCCATTTATGATTGTTCGCTGCCCAAGTTGCAAGACCACCTACAAAGTAGCCGAAGACCTTGTAAAAGATTCAAATCCGGCGTTCCGGTGTTCCCGGTGCAAGTATACCTTCGAGCTTGGGTCGGCCGAGACACCAGAGCAGCCTGTTGATCGAGCACAATCTGGGCAGAAACTTTCTCCGAAGAACCGGCGGGAGCGGGAGTTGAGCTTTCCTTTCGCTCCAAAAAAACAAGGCAACAAAGAAAATCAAGAAGAACCCATCCATTCACCTGGACCAGCGCTATCAAAGAGTGCGGAGTCACCGACACGAACTCCAGTAACCCCACAGAAAGAAGCCGCACACATCGGTTTCGAATTTCCAGCGAAAAGCGCTGAACAAGAGCCTAGGAGCACAGGTCAATCAACACTCGATGAATCATTCATGGCAGATGAATCTGACGGTAGCTTTGAAGCTGATAAAACCCTCAATCCGCCCGAAGGCATTTCACCTCAGCCTTCGCCATCCCAACCACTTCCACTGGCCAGAGAAACCGTTGGCAACGTTCTGACCCTTGATCCCTATCGGGATCAGCCCGCTTCCACGGTACCTTTTCTAACCCTCTTCGGACTGCTAGTTATGCTGTTTGCGTTCGCTACGGCTTTTCATTGGGCTCACCCCCACCTATCGGAGGGGATTGTAAGGTCAATTCCTCTGGTCGGACCTTCCGTGCTCAAGAATAATTATCTTAAAAATGGCGTTGCGCTCCAATCACTGAGTGCCAGTCATCAGACAATCCAAGGGAACCGGGAAGTACTGGTGGTGACCGGAGTCGCTCAGAACCAGAACCCAGTTGTCATCCGTGAGGTTCGCATCGCCGGACAACTTTACAATCTGGAGGGAAAAGAAATAGAGCAACAGACCATCTGGATCGGCAATGCCATCTCGCCCAGAATCATCCGAGGCATGACCTTACAAGACGTTTCAGATCTTCAACGACTCAAGCCTCTGAAGACTTTTGAAATACCGCCGGGGGACTCGATTCCGTTCACCATCGTCTTCTTGAAGTCAACGAAAGAAACAAAAGACTTCAGCTGCGAAGTTCTCGGAGCCGAGGGAGAAGCATAGACGAGTTACTTCTTGGGACCATTTTTGCCGGAGTTCTGTTTAGGAGTGATATCGATCTCGTCCGGTTCTTTGACGGCCTTGCGAAATTTTCTAATGGCAGCGCCAAAGCTTTCGCCGAGGTCAGGTAACCGACGACTAAACAACACTACGACAATTACAAGAATGATCAGCAACTCACCGATCCCGAGACCGAACATGCATCCCCCTTTTTCAACAATCCTAATTGACCCGGTCCTTCATTTGCAACCGATTATTTGCTAAGCATGCGGGTCGTGCAGTAGTATACTAGTGTGGGTTCCCTGAATACTCCGCTGGTGCGCTTCTTTGTCGCTTCGCTGACCCTGCATCTTCTCTTATTGCTGCTGTGGGGGAAGCCTTCAATCCGTGCCAGACCCCAAGAGCCGATCCCTGTTTCTCTACTCCCACCACCCCCACCGGTAGAGGAAAGTCCAACTAGACCGTCGCCGGCTCCGAGAGAAGCCCCGCGCCGACCATCGAAGGCACCCGTTAAAATCGCCAAGAAGAACACTCCGCCCCTCCGCGAGAACACTCCCATCTTGAAAGAGAAGCCCGCCGTCGCGCGAGAAATTCCTGAATTAAAAGAGCCAACCCGCGAAGCAGCTCGTCCTCCGACGCGCGAACAGATCCCGGACAAGGCCATTGTTACCGAGCGGCCTCTGCCGACTCTCAAAGAATTACTCCCCCCGGTGGGTTGGTCGGCAGAGGGGAGGGTCGGCGGTACTAACGCACCTGTGCGCCTGGATACAAGAGATCCGCAGTATGTAACCTATTTTAACAGCATCAAGCGGGCGATCGAAGTAGTATGGCAATACCCTGAGCTTGCGCTCAGGTATGGATTACAGGGAAGACTCCTGTTGGAGTTCTCCATTCTTGGTAATGGGGACATTGAGAGTGCAAAGATCGTGCGCTCTTCGGGATCCAACTTGCTCGATGAGGAAGCCCTACGCGCCGTCAAAGCTGCGGCCCCATTTGGCCCCATACCACCGTGGATTGGCAAAAACCGCATCGATATCGTTGCAAGCTTTGAGTACTTGGACAACCGTTTGAACTACCGGTTCATGCGGTAAACTGTCGGCAATTGCTGCGCCATTGAGACTTATTCGACTCCAACCTGCGCAGGATCCCATCTTAGAATCGGTTTTCTGGCTGCTCTAGCTTCATCGAGACGTCTGACCGGCGTCGAGTGCGGTGCAGTTTTGACGATATCAGGATTCTCTTTAGCTTCCTGAGCGATCGAGTGCATTGCTTCAACAAACGCATCCAATGTTTCCGGAGTCTCCGTTTCGGTGGGTTCAATCATCAGTGCACCCGAAACGACCAAAGGAAAATAGATCGTCGGCGGATGAAACCCATAATCCAAAAGACGCTTGGCGATATCGAGAGTGCTGACCCCGTATTTGTGCTGCAGCCGATCCGTGAAAATGCATTCGTGCATGCACGGCTCGCCATAGGCAATTTGATAGGCCTTCTCCAAATTCTTGCGAATATAGTTCGCGTTCAGGAGCGCCATGCGGCTCGATTCCACAAGACCTTCCCCGCCGAGAGAGATAATGTAAGTGTAAGCACGGACCAGGATACCGAAATTACCGAAAAAGGAACGCACCCGTCCAATCGACTGGGGGCAGTCCTCAAGCAACTTAAACTTGTCGTCTTGCTTGACGATCCTTGGCACGGGCAGATACTCAGACAGGCTTTCCTTGACCGCCACAGGACCTGCGCCCGGACCACCGCCGCCGTGCGGCGTGGAGAAGGTCTTGTGAAGGTTCATATGAAGAACGTCGACGCCCATGTGACCGGGTTTCGCCACACCCATCAACGCGTTCAGGTTCGCCCCATCCAGATAAACCAAGCCTCCCTTGGCATGGACAACCGCAGCGATAGCCTCGATGTCCTTTTCGAATAAGCCCAGCGTGTTAGGATTGGTAATCATTATGGCAGCGACTTCCTCGTCCATCTCTTTTGCGATCGTCGCAGCGTCGATCATGCCTCGTGCAGTAGAGGAAACCTGCACGACGTCATAACCACAAAGAGTCGAGCTCGCCGGGTTGGTTCCGTGCGCTGTGTCCGGAACGATAATCTTTGTCCGGGGATTCCCTTTCTCGGTTAGACAGGCGCGAATCAGCATCAGTCCGGTTAGTTCACCCTGAGCACCGGCTGATGGCTGCAAGCTGATAAAATCCATGCCGCTAATTTCGATGAGCACTCGTTCGAGCTCATAGAGTAGCTTTATGGCCCCTTGGAGAAACTCGACAGGAGCCAAAGGATGAATTTGGGCAAAGCCGGGAAGTCGCGCCACCACTTCGTTGACCTTGGGATTGTATTTCATGGTGCAAGAACCGAGCGGATAGAACTGGGTTTCGATCGCGAAATTTCGTTGGGAAAGCCGGGTAAAATGGCGCAAGACTTCCAACTCTCCCAATTCGGGGAATCCAGGAATATCCTCTCGCAAGAACGTCTTCGGAATCGTGGTTTGGCCTTTTTCACTCTCTACCGGCCAATAAAAACCGCTTCTTCCGGGGGATCCGTTCTCGAAAAGAAGACTCGGGGGACTTGCTTCAGACTGATGTTTATCTGCCGATGGCTCCGACAAGCCGTTCGATCTCCTCTCTCTCATTCATTTCCGTTACACAGACCAGCAAGCAGTCATCGAGTTCGGGATACCACTGGCCTAAGGCCACTCCGGGTGCAATTCGCGCCGCGGCGCAGCGGTGCAAAAGACTTTCCAGGTTTCGCGCTCGCACAACGAACTCATTAAAGAACGGCCCGGAGAAACAAGACTCGAGCCGGGTTTCGCTGAGAAGACGATCGCGCGCATGGTGGGCGCGCGAAACATTGACTTCCGCAAGCCGCCGTATACCGCTCTTGCCTAGGAGAGACATAAATACGGTTGACGCCAGAGTACACAATGTTTGGCTGGTGCAGATATTGGAAGTCGCCTTCTCGCGGCGAATATGCTGCTCGCGCGTGGCCAGGGTCAACACGAACCCGCGATGTCCCTCAGTATCGACAGTCTCACCGACCAAACGGCCCGGCATGCTACGCACGAACTTTTTCTGGCAGGCGAAGAAACCGAAGCCCGGGCCGCCCAAAGTCATAGGGACCCCCAAACTCTGTCCCTCGCCCACGGCAATATCCGCACCCCACGGTCCCGGAGGTTTTAGGAGACCTAAGGCCAATGGTTCCGGTGTTACGGTAACGAGTTGCGCGCCGTGCTTGGCGCAGGCGGTTTGAATCGGAGCGAGGTCCTCGATAATACCGAAGAAGTTGGGATAACCGACGATGACGCACATCGACTGATCATCAAGTCTTCGGGTTAACTCTGCCATATCCGTCGCACCGTTGCCGTCGAACGAAACCTCCTCCAGCTGCACGTCGTCTAAATTTCTTAGGTACGTCGCAACAACCGCTCGATAGTGAGGATGCAAAGCTCTGGACATCAAGACGCGCCGTCGATTCGTCGGCTGAATACGACGCGACATGAGGACCGCTTCGGCCGCCGCAGACGCGCCGTCGTAAACTCCCGCGTTGGATATTTCCATTCCCGTAAGTTGACAGATTAACGTCTGATACTCGAACAGAGCCTGCAGGGTACCCTGACTGACTTCCGGCTGGTAAGGCGTATAGGAAGTGGAAAACTCCGATCGAGAGATGATGGCGTCCACCGCACTGGGTATAAAATGATGATAGATCCCTCCGCCCAGAAAAAGACTCCAGTCCGAGGCCGTCGCATTGGTCGACGCTAGTTCGGCTAGACGTCTGCGAACCGCTAGTTCGGTTAGGCCTTCAGGAAGGTCGATCTTTGCGCGATTGCGCAGCGTTTCCGGAATATGACGGTACAGTTCTTCGATGGAATCGATTCCGATCGCACGGAGCATCCGCTCCTTATCCGAAGGAGTGTGGGGAGTATAGCGCATTCCTTGAAGTTATTCCTTCTCCTCGTCTTCCTCCTCGTCTTCTTCCTCTTCCTCGTCCTCGTCTTCCTTCTGTTGTTCTACGTATTCGGCGTATTCTTCCGCCGTCATTAGATCCTTGAGGTCGTCTTCATCCGTCATTTCAACCCGAATCATCCATCCGTCGCCGTACGGATCGTCGTTGATCGTCTCCGGGTTATCCGGCAGCACATCGTTTACTTCTAGAACCGTTCCACCCACCGGGGCATACACGTCCGAGACCGCCTTAACCGACTCAACCGCTCCGAAGGGGTCATCTTTAACAACTTTTTCTCCAACCTCCGGCAGTTCCACGTAGACGATATCCCCTAGTTCTTCTTGGGCGAACTCCGTGATGCCAATCGTCGCAGTATTGCCTTCAACCAACACCCACTCATGTTCTTTGGAATATTTTAGGCCTTCGGGAAACTCCATCACTAACCTCCTTACGCATTGGTCAATGGTTACGTCGTTAGCGCCGGTAGAAGGGTAAAGGAACTATCTTGGCACGAGTCTTTCGCCCACGAATTTCTACTTCAACTGCGTTGCCCAACGTGGCTTCCTCTATGGTTACGTAGGCAAGCGCTATTGCTTTGGCGAGAGTCGGGGATTTCGTGCCACTAGTCACGCGGCCAATGGCTCTCCCATTCTTTAATAGAGCGTACTCGGCGCGCGCAATCCCCGGCTCTAAAAGCTCCAATCCGACGAGTTTGCGCTGCATCCCCTCTTCTTTCTGCTTCAGCAACACTTCACGCCCCACGAATGGCCCTTTTGCCAACTTCGTCACCCACTCCAAACCTGCTTCCAGCGGCGTTGTGGTATCGTCGAGCTCATGACCGTACAAAGGGTAAGCCTTTTCCAGCCGGAGCGTGTCACGAGCACCCAACCCCGCAAGCTCAAGCCCCATCGACGTCCCACTTTCAAGCAACGCACTCCACAATCTCTCAGCGTCAACCGAATCGCAATACAACTCAAAGCCATCTTCTCCGGTATAGCCCGTGCGCGCCACCAGGCAATGGATCGACGAAACTTCTCCAAAGGAGAAAAAAAACGGCTTGATCTCATTGAGCGGAAGTGAAGTCAGAGGCTGCAAAATCTTTTCAGCCAATCGACCTTGCAGGGCCAATTGAGCATAGCGAGAACTAGCGTTTTCTAAATCAATGTTGCTTTGTGCATGTTCCTTGATCCAAGCAAAATCTTTGTCGCTGTTCGACGCATTGACACAGATCAGAAAATGGTTGGGTTCGATATTGTAGAAGATAACATCATCGACGATTCCGCCCTTTTCATTCATGAGAAGATTATACTGGGCCTGCTGCTGTTTCATCCGCGAGACATCATTGGCCGATATTTTTTGACATAACTCCAACGCGCCTGGACCACGAATCACGATTTCACCCATGTGGCTCACGTCAAAAAGACCGGCGCGCGTCCGAACCGCCACATGTTCCTCAATGACCCCTTTATATTGAACCGGCATCTCCCAGCCGGCGAACTCCACCATCTTCGCGCCTGCTCGTCGATGCGCACCGTAGAGCGGGGTCCTTTTCATTGCTTGCGCCACGCAGTTCTCAAATCCCCGACGTACATCGATTACCTTTCGCGCTGGAGGGAGTCTTTAGCTGCTTTGAGCGTATTGTACAGCAGCATGCAGATCGTCATCGGACCAACGCCACCGGGCACCGGCGTAATCCATGCGGCCCGCTCCTTCGCCGTTTCAAACTCAACATCGCCGGACAGCTTTCCGCTGCTGAGTCGGTTTACTCCCACATCGATCACAACCGCACCGGGCTTGACCCACTCGCCGCGAACTAAACCTGCCTTGCCGATAGCGACCACAAGAATATCGGCTCGCGCTACCTCGTCCCTTAAGCTTGCGGTTCGCGAATGACAAATCGTCACCGTCGCGTGCCTCTCGAGAAGCATTAGCGCCACCGGCTTACCGACGATATTGCTCCGACCGACAACCACAGCGTTCTTTCCTTTGGGATCGCAACCGACTGATTCCAAAAGCTTTATGATTCCCATAGGAGTGCATGGCTTGAAGCCGTCACCGCCAAGGAGCAACATGCCCTGGCTGACGGGATGGAAACCATCCACGTCCTTGTGCGGAGACACCGCTTCGAGAATTTTCTCCGCCCTAATGTGAGCCGGTAGAGGAAGCTGGACCAAAATTCCGTGGACGTTTTTGTCTTTATTGAGACCGTGAACCAACGCCAACAACTCTCTCTCGGATACGGTCGCCGGAAGTAAATGTTCGTAAGATTTTATTCCTACTTCTTTGCATGCTTTTTCCTTGTTCTTCACGTAGATGTGAGACCCTGGATCATCTCCAACCAACACCACTCCCAGTCCGGGGACCAGCCCCCAGCGTCGCTCCAGCCCTTCCACCTCTTCTTTGATTTGTTTCTGCACCTCTTTAGCGACAGCTTTACCGTCTATGATCGATGCCATGATTTACTCCGTACTTGAGACTGAAAAACCTATACCGAAAACGAAAAATTTGTAAAGACGCGATGTTCTATTGGCATGACATGGAGCCATCCAAAGGTCAACCCCAAAAGCTTGTTGAGCAGCAGCGCGAAATCTATGAACGCGATCAACAAATCCCTCTAACTAAGACTTTAGAATCTTGCAATAAAAAAACAATCCGTGTTGAGATGAATTCTTCTCAACCGCCTTGAGAGCAAGCACGGGATATATCTTTCTCCGTCGAGTTTTGATAAGAAAATGGCAATTTCAATAGCCATGCCTGGCACAGGAAGCGCCATGGACAAACCCCGAACACTAGAAGAAATCAAATCCGATATTCGTAGCCGAGTGGGTCAGCGAGCACCGTTCAATCACGCCGACAAAGAAGAAGCCGAGGAAGTTCTTTCAAAGTTGAACAGTGTCGATGGTGAGGTTTGGGCTGGAGCATGGAACGAGTTGGGAGCACGGTGGGAGGAAAAGGCCCGCACGGCGGAAGCCGCCAGCAATCGCGAGGAGGCGAAGCAAGCTTACCTCAAGTCATACGGCTACTACGGCATCGGCCGCCATCCGTTCCCGAGCACTCCCGGCAAACAGCGTGCTTACTTAAAAGCCCGCGAGATGCATCTCGCCGCGTCGCGCTATTTCGATGTCCCGCTTGAACGCATTGTCATTCCCTTCAATGGCAAAGAGATCATCGGCCATCTGCGCTTGCCAAAGAAAACTCCCGCACCGCTCGTCATGCACTGGGGTGGCATTGACAACTGGAAAGAAGAGCGCCACACCTTTGCGGAACGGTTTGTAAAAGAAGGATGGGGCTGCTTGGTGCTCGACAGTCCAGGGACAGGTGAGTGTCCGATGCTCGCAGCTCCCGATGCCCACCGGGTTCATGTCGCCGCTCTCGACTATATGCTGAAACGGCGCGAAATCGAACCCCACCGAATCGCGGTGGTCGGCGCCAGTTTCGGTGGCTATTGGGCCACCAAGTTGGCCCACGTGGAACCGAAACGCCTGCGCGGCGTAGTCAATTGGGGCGGCGGCATTCACCACTTTTTCCAACCCGAGTGGCAAGAGCACTCGCGTAATGCTGACTCTTACCTGTTCGATCTCATTGAGGCACGGGCTAACCTGTTCGGCAAGAAAACAATGGATGAACTGAATCAAGTGATGCCAGCGCTCTCTTTGTTAACTCAAGGCTGGTTGGATAAGCCCAGCGCACCCATGCTTTTGGTCAACGGCAAAGAGGACAAACAAGTGCCGCTGGATGATTTTTACCTCTTGCTGGAGCATGGCTATCCCAAGACAATCCGTCTCTTTCCCGGAGGCCATATGGGAAATATTCCAGCTGTTTTTGAAACGGTCATCCCGTGGCTGCATCAAAAACTGGATAAATAAATATGAGCCTTTATCAATTGCAAAAACTCATTTACCACGTGAACCGTGATCCGTCTCAGCGTGAACGCTACCGACAAAATCCTGCCTTCTTCGTCAAGGGCTATGAACTCACCGAAGAAGAAGAAAACGCTGCCGTCAATGTTGATGTGCGGAAACTTTACACCCTCGGGGTTCATTCTCTCCTCCTTCGACCCTTCACCTTATTGCACAAACTTTCCAACGAGGATTACGCTAAAGCTCTGGCGGGATTGGAGTAAACTATGCCCATCGTTTTTGCCTGTGCCGCGAGCCATGCTCCGGGCATGACCGCCTGGACTGAAGCTGCTCCCAAGGAACAATCTGAACGATTTCTTGGCTGCTACCGAAAGCTGGGCGAGATGCTTGCCACCTCTAGACCACACGTCCTAGTTGCGATCACCGTTGAGCATTGGGCTAATTTCTTTCTTAATCATATGCCGGCTTTCTGCATCGGTCGCGCGGACTACTATGACGGTCCAGTGGAAGAGTGGCTGAAAATTCCCAAAGCGCGCGTCCCGGGCGATTCGCAATTAAGCGCTGAAATACTCGCTGCTTGTCTCGATGGTGGTTTTGATCCAACGTTCTCCGACGAACTCCTCTTCGACCACGCCACCATGTTGCCTTTGCATTTTCTAAATCCCAAGATGGCTGTTCCAGTGATACCCGTCATCATCAACACTCTGACGATGCCGATGCCGACACCGAAACGATGCTTCGCCTTTGGTCAGTTTCTCGGACGAAAGCTGATGGGATCCGAGAAACGAGTCGCTGTCGTTGCTACCGGCGGCCTGTCCCATTGGCCGGGCGAAGCCAAGCACGGAAAGATCAACATTCCCTTCGACCGAAAGTTTCTCGACACTCTCATCTCCGGCGACCATGCGAAGTTATCTGCTTATTCCCATGAAGAGATTAATATCGAAGCTGGTTCCGGGGGCCACGAAATCAGAACTTGGATCGCCCTCGCAGGAGCCCTCTCCGAATGGAGGGCAGAACTGCTCGCCTACGAACCCATTGTCCCTTGGGCAACCGGTTGCGCTTTGGTTGTCTTTCATCGTTCCCAAGACTAAAGCACGCTCCCAGTTAGTAGATCACTGTAGCGTTACGAATGTGATGCAACACACAACAAACGACAAAAGGCCGCTGGCATTCACCGCGGCCTTTTGTCGTTTCTTCACATTTCAAAGGGGCGATTTACGAGGTCACTTCCCACCAATTCTTGCTGATATCGCTAAAAATAAAGAACGCCCGCCCGTTTTCCTCCTCTAGATCCCACAGTTCGTTAATCCCAATTTGCTTGCCGTTTGTCGAAAACTCTTTGTGCGCGTCTTCAACTTCCTCCGGGGTTGCTACTTTTAGCGTGAAACGATTCGCCGCTGACAAATAGTCACGGTGGGTTGTCGGCAATACGACGATGTACCAAGGTGTGTCAGGATGCTTGATATAACTAGACATACGGCCGCCGCCGACGATCTTGAGCCCGAGCACCTCTTCGACAAAACGATCGTTCGTCGCTTTATCGTCACAATTTAAGGTCCCATGAGTCATCGCTTGTGGAATATAACCACGCCCTGGAAATTTTTCTTCGCGGAGCGGTTCTTTCCAATGCGGCGCTGCGATGGATCGGCCGTGCTTTATTGCGGCGGGATTATAATATTCGATTTCGAGGTCATTGCCGCCTGGTTCCTTGAAGTAAACCGAGTAGGCAAAGTGGGCTTCGTGGGGTTTGGTGACACTCTTAATTTTATATCGGTCTTTGTGATCGGAAAGATATTCGTATGCTTTTGGAATCTCTTTGGAGCTCCCCACACGGAACCCATAGTGATTAGTGTGCGGCTTGTTGGCGGCGTTAGGGCCTCCTTCATGCACAACCAAGCGCCACTCCGTATTGGGATGTTTAACGACTGCCCGTTTGTCTTTGCGTTCGACAACTTCTAAAGCCAAAAGATCGGTAAAGATCGGCAGCGTCTCATCGAATAATCGACATTCGTAGTGTCCTTCAGTCAGTCCAATCGGTTTTAGCATTGATTCACTCCTCAAATAGAAGCCAACATTTAAAAATCCTTGTGTTATTATTAGGAAACCGGCCGAGTCTTGTCAATTGCACTCCAACATGCGAACCGCGGCTCCACCGATTTCGTGTATTCCTAAAAACTCTGTGACGGGGCATATATGTTATCGTATTCGGGTGGAATTTTACGTCTTTTGAATTTCTCTCCGATGATTTGTCGGCCCGGTGGCGTGCCGGGCAGGAGGATAGCTTGCCAGCGTTCGCGTAGCAGCTTACCATAGGGCCTATCTTATGCGTTGTTATGTCATTGGAGATATCCATGGATGTCTTGACGAGTTACGTTACTTGGTCGAAGGTCTTCCTCTTGAATCCGGCGACCGGCTGGTTTTTTTAGGCGACTATGTCGACCGGGGCCCGAACTCGAAGGGGGTATTGACGTACATTCTCCAATTGCAGAAACGTGAAGATCTGGAGTTAATCTGCTTGAAAGGTAATCACGAAGACATGTTTTTGGCGTATTTAGGTCTGCCCGGACGACACAGCGACATGTTTTTGTACAATGGCGGCTACGCAACTCTAATCAGTTATGGAGTAAACTCGAAGCAATCTTCTTTGGATGAGATAACTTCACAGATTTCATCAGATCATATCGATTTTCTTAAAAACTTGAGAATGTATTTCGTCATGGGGCGATTCATCTGTGTCCACGCCGGCATTAACCCGGCGAAGCCATTAGCCAAGCAAAATGACACGGACCTTCTCTGGATTAGAGATGAATTTATTAACAATCCTCACCGCCTGCCCTACACGGTAATTTTTGGCCACACTCCTCGGAACACGGTGCTCTTCGATCTACCCTACAAGATCGGGCTTGATACCGGTCTGGTTTACGGCAACAAGCTTAGTTGTCTGGAGATCGTTGACAAAGTGCTCTATCAAATCGGCCGCGGACAAAAAGATATTCAGCGAATCATGACCCCAGATCAGTGGCATTAGGTTCATCCGGTCCCGAAGCTTGATCTTTTTTTCAACCCGTCATACTTTACATTTTCACGTGGCGGTGTAGCTCAGTTGGTCAGAGCACGCGGCTCATATCCGCGGCGTCGGTGGTTCGACTCCACTCACCGCCACCAAACTTTCCCTTGAAAAGTTCTTGGTGTTTGAGCAATTTTGCCAGCTCACGAACGATTCCCAACTTGGCCAGTTGTGACATTTCAGGCCCTTTTGCGGCCATTGAATCGCCCCCAGAATCGCCCCCAAGATTCTCGACTGCTTGTCTCATCCGCTCTACAACCGTCCGCATATACTTAGTCGTGGTGGCAAGGCTCGTGTGTCTCATCAACCTCATAGCAACATTAGCGTCATCCGACTTAGCCGCAATCTCGGTGCAAAAGTAGTCTCTCAAATCCCTAGGAGCAAGATGGAGCCCACCCTTGACGCGTTCTTTCTTGCAAGTCTCTAGTGCCTGCTCGTAACCTACTTCGGGATGCTGTCTCGATATTTCTTGATAGCCGTCACTCTCTGGATTCGCTCAAAGATTCGGCGTCGACTGTAGATCTTCTTTCCTTTCGTTTGTCCACTTCGGCCTGGGAACACGTAGGTTGAACCAGGGGTCTCTATCCTGCGAGTCGTGTAAATCCTTCAGCGTTTTCAGAGCCGCAGGCGACACCGGTAACCATGCCTCAGCCTCTTCGGTCTTTGTGCCGGGTATTCTCACCTTGCCCGTACGCCAATCAACATCAGACCACTTAAGCCGATTTGATTCGTCCTTTCTCATTCCGAGGTAGCGCGTCACGTCAAACCATGCTCGGTCCTGCTTGTTCTCGATTGCCGCGCCTGCAATATCAAACCATCTGGGGTTGATGGCTTTCTTCACAGCTCGGGTGCTTCCGATCAGCTTTCTCGCCCCTTTCGTTACCGGGTTTTTGTCCACCAGCCCAGGGCCGCCGTCTTCCGTGGGTTCCATCGCGCAGCTGTACATTGCATTTAGGTCGGCGACGATATTCTTGATTGTCTTGCTCTTTAGTTGTTCACCCCTGAACTTTTTTCGTTTGAGCGCGAGGATGAAACTCTTAATCATTCCGGGTGTAATGTCGCCTATCAACATCGCTTCGCCAAAGTGCGGTATAATATGCGCCTTGAACGTGTAGTGAAGCCCATCGATCCTCCATTGCCTCTTACCGCCTTCCGCCGATGCTATCACAGAAGCACCCGCCGCCGTTGCCGAAGCTGTGGGCTGTTTCCGGGCGTCAAACTTGCGCTTGCTGCTCCGCCTGCTTGGCCTCCGTTTTGGTATCCCAAGCGTATTTTTTGAAGCATTGCCCGCGAAGGTAAAACCTGTAACCCGACTTTTTTCGATCCTCTCTGTACTCTACTGACATTGGGCCTCCCGGTTTCTGGGTACTCCAGATGAAGGTTTATAAACCCGTCAATATCTGCCTGCCTGTATCTATACTGCTTTCCGAGTTTTACACGGGGCAATTTTAGACGCCTTAGCGTGCGCTCGCTTACCTTGAGCACGTTTGCGGCCTCTTGCGGGGTGAGCAGCGTCAACACCAGCCACCCGCGCCACAAACGAAATCAACAACGCCATCGGCGGCGTTACGATCATCTCGCCGCGATCCATTCTCGCAACCGAGTTGCCCGCAATCTTGAGTCGCTCCGCCAGCTCCGCCTGCGTCAAGCCCATCTGTTTGCGAGTATCTCTTAGCTGTTGTCCGTTCACTCTACATTACGTATAACTCAAACGAGATTACACGGGTTTTTGGTTCGCTTGGACGTTGCGGAGCACCTGGGGCTTTTTTTATATGGATAGACTGGATTCATGAGGACGTCTTAGATTTTTTGGATGTCCCCTCCCCCCCGTGGGTCACATTGCCTACGATCGCTTTGCCTCCCTCATTCACCGTGACATGCTCTACCGTGACTAACAGCAATAAGGTCCGCCTGGGAACACCGCTGTCACGGTGATCGAGGGGCAGGTGATGTTTAGTGCCCCTTCGGATAAGACCAAGAAGGAAAGCTTTCAGCCGGTCGATGGAGAAGAAGTGCTGGGAAAGATTCGCGGCTTGGAGCTTTCGAGTTGGAACTTTATTGACCACGATCCTAAGAAGTTTCGCCACTATGCTCCGATGGCGCAAGACTTCTATGCGGCCTTCGGGAATGACGGAATCGGACAGATCGGCTCGGAGACCACAATTAACCTTAATCCGACAATAATTTTACTGATTCAGGCAGCGAGTTTTAGTTTTTGCTCGATTCTTTGAATGAGTTC
>Ga0209799_1000016_pt1 | contig 31102 bp, 29 predicted proteins | sample PanSoiPlo36MoBio_FD_188324 | JGI IMG/M metagenome (GOLD analysis project Ga0209799, IMG submission 188324) | Tropical forest soil microbial communities from Panama analyzed to predict greenhouse gas emissions - Panama Soil Plot 36 MoBio (SPAdes)... | ecosystem: Environmental > Terrestrial > Soil...
GAGTGACGAACCCATCAACATTTTCTTGTTATCCTGGGCCTCAATTAACGCATCCCGCGGGTTATTGCCCTGTCCATTGAACTAATATTTGAGAGTTTATACACATAATGGTGGGAATCAATTGAACCGCTTGAACCTTTTGAACGGCTTGAACGATTTGAACCACTTTTCGGAGGATAGATGAGCGACGAAGTTCGATTCATCGACACCACCTTGCGCGACGGCAACCAGAGCCTGTGGGCGCTTAACATGAAAATCGGCGCCATGTTGCCCGCGGCGGAGCATATGGATCAAGCCGGCTTCGAGTCCATGGAGTTCTTTCTCAGTGTCATGTTCAAGAAGTACGTGCGCGAGCACAAAGAAAATCCCTGGTACTGGCTGAGTGAAGGTACCAAGCGGTTCAAAAAAACTCGCCTCCGCTATCACGGCGGCATGCACAGCGCCTTCGAAAAGACGCCCCACTGTATTCTCAAGCTGCTGGTCGAGCGGCTGGTTGCCTACGGTCTTACCTTAACCCGCACGTCGAATTCATGGAACGACTACACGGCTTTCAAGGAAGAAATCGACGATCTCAAGAAAACCGGCATGGATACTGTCGCCAATCTGATTTATTCGGTCTCGCCTCGCCACACGGATGAGTACTACGCGCGGAAGGCACGCGAGGCGGCTGCCATCAAGCCGTGGCGCATTTGCTTCAAAGATGTCGGCGGGCTTTTGACTCCGGAGCGGGCGCGAACCTTGATCCCCGTGGTGCTGAAAAGCGCCGGTGAAATTCCCGTCGAATTCCATGCCCACTGCAACAGCGGCCAGGCTCCACTCAATTATCTCGAAGGGGTCAAACTCGGCATGAGAATCCTTCACACGGCCGTGCCGCCGCTGGCCAACGGCTCCGGTCAACCTTCCATCTTTAACGTAGCGAACAACTTAAACGCCCTAGGCTATTCGCCCGCCGTAGATTTAAAACCACTGGAACCGGTTCAGAAGCATTTTACCCATGTCGCCAAGCGAGACGGCCTACCCATCGGTAAGCCTGTCGAGTACGATCAATCCCAGTATTCTCACCAAGTGCCCGGCGGTATGATCTCCAACATGCGCCACCAGCTCAAGATCGTCGGCATGGAAGACAAGATGGAAGCGGCGTTGGAAGAGGCCGCGCATGTGCGCAAGGATTTTGGTTATCCGATTATGGTCACACCACTCTCGCAATACGTGGGCACGCAGGCCGCCATCAACGTGATGCTCGGCGAACGCTATAAAGAAGTGCCGGATCAGGTGATCCAGTATGCTTTAGGGATTTGGGGCAAAGAAGGCGCGGAGTTGATGGATCCTCAAGTTAAAGACAAGATCCTCGCCAGGCCGCGCGCCAAAGAATGGACCAACTGGTCGCAACCCGATCCTTCTCTCCGCGAGGTGCGGCAAAAGTTCGGCGCGACTGTATCCGACGAAGAGCTGATCCTGCGTTTCTTCGCCGGCGACGACGCCGTCAACTCGTTGCCGGACGGCGGCAAACCTCGCGAATATCTGGACGGAACGCAGCCGTTGGTCAAACTAATCGAGCAACTAAGCAAGCGCAAAGACTCCAATCAGATTTATATTAAGCGACCCGGCTTTTCAGTCCGACTACAAAAGCGAACGGCGGGCGCTTGGTAGGATGGTTTCTCGTTTCAGGTTTCAGGTTTCGGGTTTCAGGTTTCGGGTTTCAGACGAAAGCTCTGTTTGCAGGCTGGTCAAAAAACGCTCAGATGCAAGGCGCGCGAAGATCGACGAGCGGAAGCGTACTCAGGTAGTACGTTGGAGCGAGGCGATCGAGGCGCAACGAAGCAGGTGAGCGTTTTAGGCCGGCCTGTTATGGATCGTCACCGTCGGAGCTCGCACCGGCCATCAAGTGACTGACATCGCCCCAGGTTCGCAGCATCCAGTTGCCGTCCTCGTAAGCGAAGACGTTGAGACTGGCATTCATGAATTCGAAACGCCGCGGTGCTTCAAATGGGATTGCAAGAGCGTGCCTAAAAAATCCGCTCAACACACCGCCGTGAGTGACCACGACGACAGTTTCCCCGAAATGCTTCTCGGCAATTTCGTTGAAATACGCGACGTTCCGCTCAACTTGCTGTCGCATGCTCTCTCCGCCCGGGATGACATAACTTGGACCCATAGTTCGGTGCAATCGATACTCTTCCGGGAATTTTTCCCTGAGCTCGTCGCCATTAAGCCCTTGAAAGATACCTAGATGCCTTTCGCGTAATCGTGGATCCGTGACAATTTTGTGACCCGTCGCGTCCGCGATCATCTGGGCCGTCTGAAGGGCTCTGCCAAGATCGCTGCTGTATAGCGCAGAAAAAGTTTCGCGGCGCAGTCTTTCGGCTAATGCCTTTGCCTGAACAACGCCCCTTTCGGTCAGTGGACTGTCCAGATGCCCTTGCCGTATCAGCTTGAGATTCCACTGTGTCTGACCGTGACGCACGATGATGAGTTGAGTTCGGTCCATTATAATCCTCGCAGTTTGGCTAGTCTCACGCCAGGAGCAAATTTTGTCAACGGTTTTGTCGAACCACGAAGCGATCGATAAATCTTACGCTCTCCCACAAAACACGAAAACACAGATCACTGTCATGCCGGCAGGGATGGCCGGCATCCAGCCTCGCAAGGATGCGTTCGGAAACATCCATGTAAACCTGGATTCCAGCAGTCCATGCTGGAATGACGTAATCGAGAGGTTCTTCAACTGATCGAGACCCTTTGAGGCCGTCTTTTCAAAGGAGTCGCACTTTATTTGCCCACCAGAGGTTCTCACTTGTTCTCAAAGGTGGGCTTTGCTATCCAATGCAGGAGGACCGGCTCAGCAATGCCTGCATCCGTTACCAGATCATCCCCATCCCTGCAGATCGTCGGACAGCCCGTCACACGCATCGATGCTCGAGTGAAAGTCACCGGCGAAGCGCAGTTCTCCGCCGACCGGATGCCAACGGACGGCCTGTTGTTTGGCAAGACGCTTCGCAGCCCATACCCGCACGCCGAGATCATACGAATCGATACAGCCAAGGCCGTTGGGTTGCTGGGCTTACGCGCCGTCGTCACGTTTCACGATGCGCCGGAAAATCCGTTCGAGGACGGCGATAACTCATCAACCGAGGAACCGCTAGCGCCGGTCTACCTGTTCAACCGAATCGTCCGTCACGTCGGCGATGAAGTGGCTGCCGTCGCTGCCGACTCCGAAGAGATCGCCGAAGAGGCGCTGCGGCTCATTGAAATTGAGTATCGCACTCTTCCGTTCGTGCTCGATGCCGAGTCTGCATTGGCCTCGGGCGCGCCCTCGATCCGCGGCGGCTCGAATCTCGCCGGCCGAGAGCCGATTCTTTTGATTCGCGGCGACGTCGATCGGGGCATGTCGGAAGCGCGTCTAATCGTTGAAGGAACCTACCGTACACAGTCCACGAGCCCGCTCGCGTTGGAGCCGCGCTACAGCCTCGCCAGATGGGATGGAGATCAACTCACAGTGTGGAAGGCGAGTCGCAATGTCTATGGCGATCGTGACAAGCTCGCGAAGGTCTTTGGGCTGACTCACGATCAGGTGCGGGTGATCGGGCCTTACCTGGGCGGCGGCTTCGGCAGCAAAGACGAGACGCGGTTGGGAGCGATCACCGCGTTGCTCGCGCGCAAAGCGGGCAAGCCCGTGCGCATGGGATATACGCAGGAGGAAGAGCTGGGCTGCGGAAAATGGCGTCACGCAACTGCAACTCGAATCCGCATGGGACTCAAGCGCGACGGCACCATCACTGCAATCGACGCCACGAGCGCGCTGAACACCGGCCCTTACGCTCCCGGCTTTGGCGTCGCGTCTCGGTTAGGGCACGGACTCACTTACCTCTATTCCTGCCCCAATGCGCGCTTCGTTGGCAAGGTCGCGTTCACCAACAGTCCCGTCGCCGGCTCTTACCGCGGGCTCGGCGCGCCCCAGGCTCATTTCGCGCTGGAATCCCTCGCAGATGAGGCCGCAGAAAAGCTTCACCTTGACCCTTTGGAGTTTCGCCGGCGCAACCACGTTCGGCCGGAAGGGCAACCGGGGGAGCGTATCACGCCCGCTGACAGTCTCGTGCCCGCCCAACCCATCGAAGGCGGCATCCCTTTCTCCAGCAACTTCCTGGCCCAATGCCTCGACGAAGGCGCCAAGCGGATCGGTTGGAAGCCACGTCCCGATGGACCGCGGCGGCTAAAGGCCGATGGTAAATTTCGCGGTATGGGAGTTGCCTGCTGCATCTACAAGACCGGACAATCCCAATCGTCGGCGATTGTAAAGATAAGAGAAGACGGCAGTGGCGAGCTACTCATGAGCATCGCGGAGATCGGCCAGGGCGCGTGGACCATTCTTACCCAGATTGTCGCCGAAACGTTGGGAATAGGTTTTGACAAGGTTCAGGGCACTTTCGCTGATACGGCTACCACTCCATTCGCACATAGCACTTCGGGCAGCACCACAACGTTCACATCGGGCCTTGCAGCGCTCCAGGCTGCGGAAGATGCCAAACGCAATGTTCTTGAAATCGCCGCACGACTGCTCGAAGTGAAACCGAACGAGCTCAAACTGGCAGACGGTTTCGTGTCGGTTATGGATGCGCCTGAGATTCGAATTCCATTTGGCCACGTGATCCGTCGTAACCAGGATCGAGTCGTCGTCGGCAAGGCCAGTCTGCGTTCCGGCAGCAGGACACATATCATCAATTCCTTCGCCGCCCACTTCGCCGAGGTGGAGGTCGATCCCGAGACCGGTTCCGTCCGCGTCTTGCGCTACGTCGCCGTGCACGACTCGGGTCGAATCATCCATTCCGAGACCGCGCGGGGACAGATCATCGGTGGCGTCGTCCAGGGACTAGGCTACGCACTCATGGAAGATATCCCTATGGATCCGGAAAGTGGCGCGCCGCTAACCTTGAACCTCGATTCCTTCAAAATTCCCAACCTCGTGGACATTCCGCCCATCGAACCCATTCTGATCGAACATCCAGACCCCGTCGGCCCCTACGGCGCCAAAGCGCTGGGCGAACCGCCACTCGTCCCCGTAGCCGCAGCCGTCGCCAACGCAGTCTACGACGCCACCGCTGTCCGCATCCGCGATCTTCCCATCACAGCGGAAAAGGTCCTCCGTGGTTTCCAGCAAAATAGTGCATCAAAATGGAGAATTGGGGGATGCCCTTGAAAAGTAGTCGGTCCCTGATTTCGGTTATCCCTAGTGCCGCTATCGGTCTTTGTCGAACCTTGCTTGGTATCCAGGATAAAACGCTATACGTTAGTTCGGTGCTATAAGACTGTTGATGACTAAAACGAAGAGGCAAGACCCTTCCTGGTCCAACGTAAAAGAGTCGATCGCGTCACTCGATACGAGCGAACTAATTCAACTGATTGCCAGTCTGTACGGGCTCTCCAAGGGCAACAGAGATTTCCTCCATGCCCGCTTTTCGATCGGCGACGACCCTATCGCCCCGTACAAGAAGATCATCAACGACTGTATGTATCCTGATGTGTTTAAAAATAAACCCATTCAAATATCCACGGCAAAGAAGGCAATCAGTGAATACTCCAAGGCTATCGGCGACGCAAAGGGTGAAGCCGAATTGATGACTTATTTTGTCGAGTGCGGAAATCAATTTACCGTTGACTACGGCGACATAGATGAAGGCTTCTACGACGCCCTGCTTCGAATGTACGCGCGAGCTATCAACAAGGTCCTCGCCCTTCCCGAGGAAGAGCAAGACCAATTTCGAGAGCGACTCAAAACGATCATGGTGACCTCAAACAAAATAGGTTGGGGCTACCACGATGGTCTTTGTGAGCAATACTGTGAAGCATTCCCTGATGATGAATGATCACCGAGCACGGGCGAGCCCGCAAGAACGATCGATGCCGCGTTACACTGAGAAACAGGGGCAATACTTGGCATTCATTTACTACTACACCAAGATTCACGGGCGCTCCCCGTCTGAGGCCGAGATGCAAGTCTACTTCGGTGTTACGCCGCCAACCGTGCATCAAATGGTGCTGTCTCTTGAGAAAAACGGACTGATCGCACGCACAGCAGGCCAGTCCCGGTCGATCAGATTATTGTTACCGAGGCACGAGTTGCCCGATCTGGAATAGCAATGTTTCGCATGCCCTTTGTGGTGGCTTACTCCAACCGCTTTGACCGACTACTGACTGGACAAAGTAGTTAGAATGGGGGTTGCCCTCCGACAGGCTCTAATTAACCGTGCGCGGCGGGACGTCGGAGCCGGGATCGTCGGGGCCGCTGCCAAACCGGAGTAGATTCACGAGAACTTTCTCCCGATCTTTGAATGTGGCGGCTTCGAGTAGTGCCTGTTTTTCCGCGGGATGAAAGGGGAGCGACACACTCAACAGATTAACCAGCTCAAGATCCGTAAACCGCTCCGCTTGCTCCGGTTTCACCTGCAAGCCGTGAGCTTGGCCGTAACTCGTAAGTGCTTGAAGTATGCCCGGACGGTCACATTGCCAGCCTTCATCAAGCTTTCCATCAGGAAAAGCTTGATAGTCTGCTAGGACGCGCCGATAACCGCGTTGCAGCGAAAGTTCTTTCTCGAACCGAAATCGGTTGACACCCCTTAGCTCTACGAAGAAGCGACCTTCCGGTAGCTTTTCCCACTTCTCGATGTAGCCGGCACAACCGACTTTGTAGAGGTCTGGTCTTTGATTTTCAGCGCCCGGCATCGGCCGGTTATCTTGTTGTGGGGTAAACGGCTGAATCATGCCGAAAACACGATCTGCACTGAGCGTGTCCTCCACCATAGCGCGATAACGGGCCTCGAAGACGTGCAACGGCAAAACCGTCCCCGGCAAGAGCAAGACTCCGGTCAAGGGAAAAACCGGTAGAGTTCCCGGCAACGCCACTTGGGGAATCGTCATCGACACTTTTGTCACCTCGAAACTCTATAACGCATTGGACTAACTACCGCAATGCGCACCGTTCAAAACAGTTAGCGATTGATCTCGTTTCACTAATCGTCCAAGACTAGTGAAATTCAGATTGGCTCTTGCAATGTATGATTAGGGTATTCTAGTTTGACGATAAGACATTCAAATTTCTGGGAATCATCGAAATGCTATGGCTGAATTCAAATCAGTGAGTATCGACAGCGCGAAAGACTTTCTGACAAAGCATCACTGGGGCGTGCTAGCGACGCGGCGAAAGAACGGGAGTCTCCAGATGTCGCCGATAACACCGGGACTGAATGGTGATGGTCGGGTGATCATCAGCAGTCGCGAAACCGCATACAAGGTCAACAACTTGCGGCGGGACCCGCGCGCTGCCCTTTGCGTCTTTACAGAGTCGTTTCATGGCCGCGGCTGGGTCCAAGTCAATGGTTACGCGGAAATCATTTCTCTTCCCGACGCCCTGGATTCGTTGGTCCATTTGCAGCATCAAGTTTATGGTGAGCATAAAAACTGGCCCGAGTTTCATGCGAGAATGGTCCGGGAGCGCCGAGTGATTATTCGCTTTGCCATCGAGAGCGTAGGGCCCCTGCGACGAGGATAAACGGCTCGACGCGGTTCTGCTTACGGATGTTTCAGATGTATCGGGGCTTTATGAATCAGCGAAACCAGCGGCTGAGCATTTTTTTGATTTTTGCTTTGAGCGTTTCGTTGATCGAAACCAATGCCGCTGAACAAAGCGACTATCTCACTGGACAATTGCTCGTAGCGACTCCTGAAATGAGAGATCCGAGATTTGTCGAAACCGTCATATACATGGTGAAACACAGCGCCGAAGGTGCCTTCGGTCTGGTCATCAACCGGCCATTGGCCAAAGGTCCCATAGAAGACTTGCTCAAAGGTTTTGGCATTGACAGCAGCAACGCGAAGGGTGAGATCATCGTCCATTACGGCGGCCCCGTCAGTCCACGCGCAGGATTTGTGCTTCATAGTGATGATGTCCTGCTCGAAGACTCCGCCAAGGTTGCAAATGGCATTGCAATGACGTCGGATCCCAAACTCATAGAGGCGATGGGGGAGGGAAAAGGTCCGAAACAATCTTTGTTCATCATGGGGTATGCGGGCTGGGCGCCGGGCCAGCTTGAGGGAGAGCTGCTGGCCGGTTCCTGGTTTGTGGTTCCTGGCGATAAAGCACTGATCTTTGCCCCGGACGCAGATCAGAAATGGCGCCAAGCAATGGACAAACGAAAAATTCCGCTGTGAGCAACGGCGGTTAGACAGCGTTCAAAGTTTTAAAGTTCAACGTTCAAGGTAGAACTTCAGGCAACGACAAAGCCGCTGGCGGAGGAAAAAGCATGTTACGCATCGCGGTTCCTGATTTGGTTTCTAATTCTTACTTTCCCATCATTGCAGCCGTAGAGTTAGGCTTCTTCAAATCTGAGGGCTTCGACGCATCGGTGGATCTGCTGTTTCCCGTACCCAAGACTTTTGAGGCCTTGCGCGACGGTCAGCTGGATTTCGTGGTCGGTTCGGCGCACGCAACTTTGCTGGCATTCCCAGAGTGGAAAGGCGCGAAGCTTCTCTGCGCTATCGCCAGGCACACCTACTGGTTTCTCGTCATTCGCAGCGATCTCAATCCACGGCGAGGTGACTTGAGCGTCGTCAAGGGACTACGCATCGGGGCGGCTCCGGGGGTGAATCTTAGTCTTCAGCGTCTGCTGGTCGAGGCGGGCATCGATCCGGAAAAGAACAATGTACAGATTGTGCCGATTCCCGGCGCGGCAGGGCCGAATGTTTCCTTCGGCCTCTCGGCGGCAAAGGCACTGGAAGAAGGCAAGCTCGACGGCTTCTGGGCCAACGGCATGGGTTGCGAAGTCGCGCTGCGCCGTGGCGTCGGCAAGGTGGTGCTGGATGTTCGCCGTGGTGACGGGCCTCCTGAGGCGCGGAACTATACTTTCTCCGCGCTGGTAGCTACCGAGAGTCGGATCGCAAACGAACCTGATAGTGCTCGCGCGGCAATCAGGGCCGTCATGAAAGCTCACAAAGCGCTCAAAGAAAACGTGAGCCGAGCCACACAAGTGGGCAAGAAGCGCTTTCCCCCGTCCGAAGCTGAACTTATCGCGGAACTGATCCGGCGTGACCTCCCTTATTACGATCCAACCATTACTGAAGAGACCGTTACCCACATGAACCGTTTTGCTCAGGATATCGGCTTGCTCTCGGCATCGGTTCCCTACGATCAAGTCGTCGCGACCCAGTTCACTGGCCTTTGGAGAGAACCCGTTTGAAGGCGGGGCTCGGCAGCTGAATAAGGCTCATACCAAGGAGATAACGTATCAGGGGCAGCTGGCTCGGTGGGAGCCCCCATCCAGTAACGAAGCTCAACTTCGCCCTCCCGGATAAACCACCCGAAAAGACTTACCGCTCGCCGAACCACCTCCCGTCCAAAAAAACCTATCTATTCGCTCGCCTGCACAAAAGGAACTTTTTTCTAAGGCGACAGTCTAATACAATTTAGGCCCATGCTCGCCGAAGGGATAGGTGACGCCGAATGCGTCAGGCGTGTACAAGAAGGTGACACCAATTCCTTTGAAATCTTGGTACGACGACATGAGAAGGAGGTATTCAACCTGATCTACCGGCTGTTGGGAAATTACGATGAAGCGTTGGAGATAGCGCAAGAAGTGTTTCTCTCGGCATTTAAGTCAATCCATCAATTTCGCGGCGAGGCTAATTTCTCGACGTGGCTCTATCGCATCGGACTCAATCACGCGAGCACCCGCCGTAAGAGTCTGCACAGCTCGCAACAACGCTATGTCCCCTTGGACGGCACCGAAGTGATCGCGGATGGGGCGTTGGACCCCGTCAAGAATGTCGAGCACAAAGAAATTCAACAACGGGTTCAGCAGGCGCTCAACAGCCTCGACCCAGAAGATGCGCGCATCATTCTGCTCCGGGATCTTCAGGATGTTCCATATGAGGATGTCGCCGAGATACTTGATATTCCCGTTGGAACCGTCAAATCCCGACTGCACCGCGCACGCCAGGCGTTAAGAATCACCCTTGCACCCTATTTTCATGCTGACCGGAAGTTATTATGAACTGCGCAGAGGTTCAAAAGTATCTATCGGATTTCTTGGATAAAGGCCTAGACGATGAGCGCGTGCGGGCGATCGAAGATCATCTCGCCACCTGCTCCCTATGCAGTGAAGAGCTGGCGGGTCTAGCCGAATGCCAACGACTAGTGTCCGGCCTACCTATGGTCGAGCCCCCCTTGGATTTCACAAGTCAAGTGATGGCTCGGGTTCGGGAAGCAGCATACCCACCGAGTCTTTGGGAACGGTTGTTCTTGCCCTTTCGGATCAAGATTCCACTGCAAGCCACGGCTGTGGTTCTGATAGCCCTGCTCGCCGGATATATTTATCAGAACGAACCGCTGCAGCATGAACCACTGGTGACCTTTCAATATGAGAATTCCAATAGAGACCCGAATAAAACGGACAGTTTCGTGCCATCCTCCGCGCAGGCGCCTACTGCTCCTTCCAAGTCAAAGGAGCCTGCTAAGAAAACCGAACCCCCGATTCAAGGATTTAAAGATTCAGCTCAACTGAAGAGTCCTGAATCATCCCCCAAGCTAGACGAACAAGACAAAGGCGTCGCAGGCGTTCAGCCCAGTGCTCCGGAAATTGCACGGCCGCAAGATCAGGTCCGCTCGCCCGCTACTCTCGGTTCCGCCCCGCTCCAGGAGAAATCTTTAGTGGCAAGCGAGATTGCCTCCCGCGGCCAAGAACAATCTTCATCTTCACAGGAACTGCAAGCCAAAGGGGCCTTAGCGCCAGCGCCACCACCAGAAAGGCAGATTCTTTCCAAAGACGCGGCTAGTGCCGCAAAGTCATCATTCTCTCCGCAAGCACGAGAAAGGAGCGCGGCTCCATCCTTAGATTCTCTTAGCTCAGGCACCGTGATGCGTATGGCGGATCCTTCTGATCACGAATTGACAATCCGTCTAAAAGAGCCGCTGCGGCATGACACACCAGGCGAAGCCCAGGCTGAACGACGATCGTCCATATCAGCGGAGGAATCAAAAATTCTTGATCAGGCCAGAGAGCGAGCAGTCCAAAGCGGCCGGCCGCAGAGTGTGGTAGTGGCTACTCCACGCGGCCAATACGAGCTATTCAAGAAAGAACTTGCGGATCTGGGAAATATCGAAATCGAAACACCGGAGCGTAAAAATGACGCCGGCGCCAAATCCTCGGATCAACTTCGGATTAAGTTAACGATTCTTCCTCCCCTATCTTCTATGAATCCGTTACCGTCCCAACCAGCAAGCCGCTAAAGGTCTCTGAGACCGAGCCCTTGCCGCGGGTCGCTGCCGGCTGAAATGACGGCAAACATTTAACCCACAAACAAGGTGAATTTTGCGCCGTTGAGATTGGTTAACGGCTTAGGCAACAAAAGGCAGCGGGTGGGATCCAACACACGCTGGGCGATTTCCCAATTAACCGGAGGCAGCGGGTCAAGTTCTCGGATCTGATCCAGGGTAAAGTAAGCGGCATGATCGACTTCGTGACCGTCCGCTGTGGGCTCGCCGCTAACCGGCCTCAAGACGAGAATAATATAAATCCCGTTGCCATTGTCCGGATCGTAGCGACTGCGAAGCCCCAGGACGGCCTCCACTTCGGCCGTGACTCCCGCTTCTTCCTGTACTTCCCGAACTACAGCTTGCTCGATAGTTTCATCCGGCTCAATGAAACCTCCTGGCAGCTGCCAGTTGCCGCGCCCGTGACGCGACGCGCGCCGTACGAGCAGCAGCTTCCCACCTTGGACTACCGCACCGCCAACGCCGATGTTGTAGCCTGTATTGTAACGCGCCGGTATCGCCATAAGTAACCTTACCAATGGACGGCTACCGAGCCGAGTGAAAAAGCCGATCCGCGTTGCACCAGCGAATCAGTTCCTTGTCCGATTCCGAAATCTTTGAGTTGTTTCTCAGTAGCTCTACATCCTGAAATTTCATCCTTCCGCCCGGATCATCGTGGGGATAGTCCGTAGCAAAAAGAAACCGCTCGGCGCCCAGAAATTGAATCGCTTCTGGCAACTCCGGCTCTTCGGTCTCGATGGTAAAATAAAAATTGTTCTTAAAGTAATGACTGGCAGGCTTCTTATTTTTCTCAAGAAAAATATGGGCCGGATTCAGGGCCCTTGCTCTTCGCAATTTTTCCCCTACTTTGGTCAACGCCTGGTTGCCCAGTGGCTCTTCCTGGTCGACGTAGTCGACGGGAGGCGCCTCCAGGATCCTATCGAGCCGCACCACTAGCGGCTTGATAAACGCCGTTCCCGCTTCGGTAAAAATAAACTGTAACCGCGGGTATTCATCCAGCAGCCCGCTTGTGATCAAGGAAACCAGACTCATCTGCCCTTCCTCCGGAGCGAAAACGTAAAGTCCGTCTTTCTGAAACAGAGAAAGGTTGCTGATGCGGTGTCCATGTTGAACGTTGTGAAGATAGATGGGCATCGATAATTCTTCGGCACGCTTGAAAAACGGCCAAAGCTCCCGGTGACTCCCCAGAGGCTCACCATAGGGATGATCTTTCACCGGAAAAACTTTATCCAATACAACCGAGCAAAAGCCATTCTCCCGCGCCCACTCCATTTCACGGATTGAACCCGTGACATCCTGCAGCGCAACCAAAGCCGCACCCAAGATTCGTCTTGGGTACTCTTTCATGAGGCGGAGCAACGCTTCGTTGTGAGACCGCGCCATTCGAGCGGCCAATTCAGCTTCAATGAGATACGACCACCAGCCGGAAAACTGCGGCAAAACAACATGCTGCTCGATGCCCAGCCTTCCGTCGTAGTCCACCATCCGTGACTCGACATCCCACAAACTCTTGAACATCGCGCCAGAACCGGGGGCAAGCAACGGGCTAGTTCCAGGAACTTTGGGAGGATACCCGGGAAACTCCACATCAACGTAGAGTCCGTCGCTGTTAAATTTTAGACTTGGCTTGCGCGGGCCGAATTCTCCGTCTACTCCGTCAAAGGCCTCTCTCGGCATCAGGTGAGTGTCGCAATCGATGATCATGATTGTCCGTCCCTTGTAGAAATTGTCTCCTAACGCTTATAGGACTCCATGATTTTCGATGTCAAGTAGCTTCGGCTTACAGAGTTGAACTGAAACAACGGAGGCGGACTTATTGTCCGCCTCCGAAAGGAGCAATAGCAATTGTTGGCAGGTAAAAGTTAACCCAGTTGTCGGTTAGTTCACCATTTCCTTGTTTAGTCGCGATCCCAGCGGTTGCGATCCCAACCCCAACGGTTGCGATCCCATCCGCTGTAACGATATCCCGCATAGCCGTATCTTCCGTTATAGTCGGGATATCTGTTCCAGCCATACTTGTTTAAATCGCGTCGTAGTTCTCCGTGATCTTGGCGAATCTCTCTCCGATCCTGCCAGACCTCGCGAAGGCCCTGCCTAACTTCCGCTCTGTCTCGAGCAATCTCATCCGGACTTGCCCCGCGCCGTATATCCCTTCGTAGCTCTGCCTTGTCCTTGTAGAGCTCTCTTACGTCTCCCCGTAATTCTGCTCGATCCTTGAACAACTCCTTCCGGTCACCGCGAATCTCCTGATGCGCCGGTCGATTGTACCTTGGATAGTCGAAACGTCTCGTATCCGCAGACGCCTGATTCACCAAGCCCAAGATAGAAATCATTCCAGCGCCTACACCAATGATTATGCTTTTCTTGCTCATGGGCACCTCCTTGGCCCATTAGACGTGCGTGTGTCGGAAATGTTTAGTGACGGTAGTAACGGCAATCATGCCGCTAACCGCAATGAAAACTTGTCAAAAATTGACGGATTGTGACGGAAGGCTCTAGAAAACCTTAGGCGGCGCTGGCGGCGGGATTATCACCATTTCGCGTGATACCACAGACAACCGCAATCTCGTCGCGATACGAAAGCCAACGATCCAGGGCCTCGTTCATCGCTCGTACAACGGTACCGCGTCTGGTTGGTGACACATGAGTCAGGATGGCGTGCCATGCCGCCGCACGATGGTTAGCCTCGACCCGGCGATGGGCCTTGGTAAGGGCCAGGTGCTCCAGAGCCATACCGTAGTGTTTGACTAACGGATGCTCCTCAAGTGGCGGCGGCGGAAGTTTCGGCATGGATGGATCGACTAACGCGCGCTCGTCTTTTGTGCCTTCGATAAAGATGGTAACGATGGCCGCGGCGATCTCCCAACCATAGTGCTGGATCGCTTCATCGAGGAAGTGGCGATACTCATTCGCAGCGGGCAGTAGCTCCACGTGTTGAAATCGACTAAGGTCCATCCCCAGTCCCCGCGGGTATTCGAGAAAAAGCTCTGGATGGGGGCTCCCGGCAACGAGACCGCCGGTCTCCTCCTCATAAAGGTTCTCTGCCAGGCTTCGCCGGACTTCAGAAACCGGACAGCGCACGTAAGCCCATCCCACCATGACTGGAAAATCACGCACGTAAGTTTCGTATTCTTGCTCGAAATGGAAATGTAGCAGCCCCTTGGGTACCCTGCCCGATGTAAACGCCGGCCAGGCCCAGTGGTCTTTCCGCTCCATGACGGCTAACAATTGCTCCCGAAAGGTTTCCCGATCCATAGCCACCTCTTTTGGTATCGGCCTCTTCTAGGCGAGGGAGAAGAGCAACCACCATGCCACCACCAAAAGAGCTGACTTTGCAGGATTTTACCGACGAACGGAATCGGGCAAAGCGGACACATGTCAGGGAAGAAGACAACTTGGCGGGCGCAAGCAGGCAACGATCCCAACCCGATTTCAGACGCGCACTACCCGCGCATAGTCCCAAGGAAGATTACGACAGAGAGTAAACCGTGAGGTTCCCTCGAATAGGCGGGGCACAAACGTCAGTGCGCTGGCCTTCGGTTAATGAAAGGGCTACGTCTGTCCCGCAAGCGCCGCGCGCATAGTCACGAACTCTTCCGCTGCTGTGGGGTGAATGCCGATGGTCGCGTCGAATTGGGCCTTAGTGGCCCCGCAATTTATTGCCACGGCGAGTCCCTGAATGATTTCTCCCGCATCGGGGCCGACCATATGACAACCCAAGACTTTGTCCGTCGCGTGATCGACGACGATTTTCATCATGGTCCTTTCATCCCGACCGCTTAGCGTATGCTTGAGCGGCTTGAAGCTAGTCTTGTAAATGTCGATGTCAATGTAGCGCTCACGCGCCTCGGTCTCGGTGAGCCCAACCGTCCCTAGATTCGGCTGACTGAACACGACAGAAGGAACATTCATGTAGTTAGGTTTCATCGGATTATTATTGAAGAGTGTCTCCGCCACGGCGCGCCCTTCAGCGATGGCAACCGGTGTCAACTGCATCCGGTTGGTGCAATCGCCGATAGCATAGATGCTGTCGACGTCTGTTTTCGAATAGTCGTCGACGACAACAGAGCCGTCAGGCTTCAAGCGCACATTGGTATTGTTAAGCCCTAGCGAACCCGTATTCGGCACTCGCCCCGTGGCATAGAGAATCTGGTCGGCGTCTAGACTTACGCCTCCGTTTAATGTTGCGCGCAAGCTCTCACCCAGCTTTTCAATTTTCGAAATATCAGCATTGAATCTGACGTCAATGCCCTTCTTTTTCATCTCTTCGGCCAAAGTCTTACGGCAATCGTCGTCAAAGCCGCGGAGAAACAACGGACCCCAATAGAGCTGCGTCACTTCTACGCCGAGGCCATGAAAGATGCCGGCGAACTCGGCGCCGACGTAACCGCCGCCGACAATGATCACCTTTCTCGGCAAAGTCGGCAGGTAAAATGCCTCGTTCGAAGTGATCGTGTGCTCCGAACCGGGGAGTTTCGGCACTATGGGCCAACCACCGACGGCAACAAGGATATATCTTGCAGTGACCTTCTCGCCATCAACGAGAACCGTATGAGGGTCGGAAATTTCCGCCCGTGAGTCGATGATCGTGACACCGGAATCTTCTAGCAACTTTCGGTAGACGTGGTTGAGGCGGTTGATCTCTTTGTCTTTGTTCGCGATTAGTTTTGTCCAATCGACATGCCGTTCGCCCACCGTCCAACCGAAACCCGCCGCGTCCTCGAAGTCTTCGCCAAAATGCGCGGCGTAAACCAAAAGTTTCTTGGGGATACAACCCACGTTGACACAGGTGCCTCCTAGATACCGCTCCTCCGCCACCGCCACCTTGGCGCCATAGGCAGCGGACATGCGGCTAGCACGCACGCCGCCGGAACCCCCGCCGATGGTAAAGAGGTCGTAATCGTATCGCGCCATGTTGTAACGCTCCTCTCTTTGGATGTCCGCCAATGATAGAAGGTAGCACCCGTTTCCTCAACACTCTCGCACGGTGTCTTTGACAGGAAGAAGAGTTTTATGAAAAATGGCGGAGCTTTCCTAGATAGTTTTGCTTGTCATGTCAAAAGCCACAACACGACCTAACACCGGGAGCCATCGAATCGTCGAAGCCTTAGGCGCACTACGTCACCGCAACTACCGTCTGTACTGGTTCGGACAACTCTCTTCCGTGCTGGCGCAAAATATGGAGGGGATCGCCCAGAGTTGGCTAGTATTGGAACTCACCAATTCGCCGCTCCTCTTAGGATTGACCGGACTCGCCTTTGCCATCCCAACGATCACGTTGACTCTACTCGGCGGCGTCGTTGCCGATCGCGCCGACCGAAGACGCATAATGATTTTCTCCCAACTTGGTTCGGCTTCCATCTTCTTCATTCTCGCCACTCTCGTGATCGCTGGATGGATCGCATTGTGGCAGGTAATGACGTTGGCCTTTTTATCGGGGTGCATTAGAGCCTTCGATCGGCCGAGCCGTATGGCCTTGCTTCCACAGATGGTGCCAAAAGGGGATATTCCCAACGCCGTCGCCGTCGGAGGTACGATCTGGCAACTAAACCGGCTCGCAGGCCCGGCGGTTGCCGGCCTGCTCATCTATCTGATTGGTATAGGACCAACCTACTATTTCTGTTGCTTTGCGTCGCTGAGCGCGGTTTGCTTGTGGGTCGGTATCCATTTCGAGCATCAGCCCACCGCAGTCTCCTCCGGCGGCCTCTTGCAGCACATGATGGATGGCCTGAACTTTATCTGGAAGAACGAGATCTTTTATACCTTCATCAGCATGACCTTCTTCAACAGCGTCTTTGGCATGTCTTATCTAATTCTGATGCCGGTGTTCGCGCGGGACGTACTCACTGTGGGCTCCCAAGGCTTCGGCTTTTTGCAAAGCGCGGGGGGTTTGGGAGCGCTCTGCGGCGTCCTCGCCGTCGCCTATTTTTCCCACTCCCGCGCCAAAGGCCGGCAAGCCATCGGCGGCGCCATCATATTCGGTATCCTGCTCATCTGCTTTGCGCTTTCGAAGTCGTATCATCTCTCGCTGCTCCTGGCCTGCGCCCTCGGTATCGCCAGTCAGTTTTACATCACGGTGATCAACGCGATCCTGCAAGTTAATCTGCCGGATCAATTGCGCGGTCGAGTGATGGGCATCTACGGCCTTACCTGGGAGCTCATGCCGGTGGGCGGGCTAATCGCTGGCGCCATTGCCGAATATGCCGGCGCGCCCGCAGCGGTTGTATTGGGCGGCGCCTTGGTTGCCGTCATGGCCTTGGGGATCGGGATATTCTCGCCGAACATGCGGCGTTTGGAACAGTGACTGCGGCTATGTTAAGGAGACACCACAGGCATGAACTGTTATGGCTGAGAAAAAAGTAAAGAAAAAGCCGGGGACGGTACGGAAGCGTCGAAAACTTGCCGGCAAGTCGATCGGACTCGAAGCACGAGAACTCTTGATCACGGCCGCGCCGGACGACATCGGTGACTTGCAAGCGGCGATCGAAGAAGACGGCGGCAGAGTTCTGACATCTTATCGCGAGCCCTTCGGTGGTCACTGGCTCATCATGGCTGCGCTCCCCATCGAAAAAGTCGAGCCTACTCCCTATCAGCGAAATCTCTCGGACACTCACGCGCGCAAACTCGAGTCTGTCATCGCCAAGTTAGGCCGTTTTCTCGACCCTGTCATCATCGTGCGTAAAGAGAGCAAAGACAGTGAAACCCGCTATTGGACACCCAACGGCAATCATCGTTTATCCGCTATGCGCACGTTGGGGGCCAAGAGCATCGTCGGGATTGTTGTGCCGGAGGCTTCAACGGCCTACAAAATCCTCGCGCTCAACACTGAGAAAGCCCATAACCTGCGCGAGCGCGCTCTCGAAGTTATCAAAATGTACCAAGAGCTAGCCGCATTGGAAGATGCCACCGAGGAAACTTACGCTTTGGAATTTGAAGAGGCGGCGCTCATTACCCTTGGCCTGTGCTATCTCGAGCGTCCGCGCTTCAGCGGCGGCGCCTATCATCCGATTTTGAGACGCGCCGACGAGTTTCTCAAGAAGCCGCTTCAAACTGCGTTAGGCATTCGACAAGCGCGGGCCAAAACTGTTATAGAGCTGGACGATCTTGTCGTTGAAAAAGTCGAAGCTCTAAAATCCAAAGGCCTTACCAGTCCCTATCTCAAGAGCTTCGTTGTAGCTCGCATCAATCCGATTCGCTTCCGACCCAAGGACGCGCCGCCGCTAGGCTTCGATGAAGTGCTGGATCGCATGACAAAAGCTGCCGCCAAACTCAATGTGGACAAAGTCAAGGTGGAAGACTTGGCGAGGTCGGGCGGCGCGCCAGAGGATCAGACTAGTGATCTCCAATCTTAACCAACCGACTTAAACTGAAAGGAAAACAGTTATGCCTGAAACCCAAAAAGAATATGTAGTCGGCACCGTGCGACCTACAAACAGACCGGAATCCGGGCAGGAAATTGATCTCGACGAGAAGATCCCGGCCAAGATCAAATTTCTTACCCGCACCATGAATTTTACCCGCGGCACCGAAGAGGAGTTCAGCGCCTCGATGCCCGGGTACGAAGCCAAAGCGGCGGAACTGGCGAAGATGAACGCGGATCTGATCCGGCCGAGCGGCGCGCCGCCGTTCATGTTGCTCGGCTACAAGGGCGAGCAGGCAATCATTAGCGGTTGGGAAAAGAAATACGGCGTTCAGATGTTCACGTCGGGCCAGAACCACGTGCGTGCGCTGCGCACCTTGGGCATCAAGAAATTCGTCGGCGCCAGCTATTTTCCAGAGAAGATGAATGCTATCTTTGCCCGCTATTTCACCGAGGCCGGCTTTCAAGTACTCGCCATGGAAGGAATCGATGCTCCTTTTGCCACTGTTCCAGCAGTTCCACCGGAGCAGATCTTTGAATTCATGCGAAGCATTACCACCAAACATAAAGACGCGGACGGAATCTACATGCTCGGCTCCGCATGGAAAACACTCGACATCATCGATCGGTTGGAAAAAGCAACCGGGCTGCCGGTCATCCACCCCGGGCCGGCGCGCTGCTGGGAGACTCAACTACGCCTCGGCTTACGGCATCCGATGCCGGGTTATGGACGACTGCTGGCGGACATGCCCTCGTAGCCATTAATCGTTCAACCATCGCGTCCACGAAGGCACATCCTCTCTCCGAATGGCAGACCGAACGAGTGGTCAAAAAGCTATTTCTTTCGGGGCAGGTAAAGACTGTCTGCGAATCTAAGGATCAAATCATTGAATCGCTGCGACTCATCGACAAAGAGCGCATGCCCAGCGGTTTGAAAAACTTCGATTTGAGTTCCCGGACGATTTTTCTTTAAATTCTGCGCTTGCTTTGCAAACTGAGGCGTCACGACGTAGAGCAACGGCTTCTTAAAGCCGTACACGATGCGCCTCCAGTGTGTGCGCTCGAAGGGATAGGACAGGAGCGCCAGACTGTCTTCCAAGGCCATGTGCTTTGCGCTCCGCACCAGTGATTCGATCTCATCTTCCGGCCGTGGCTTCTTGAAGATAGCATGGACGAATTCGTTGAGGGTTTGGTCTCGGTTTTCGCGCAGCCGCTGCATAAAGGTTCCACCGGGGGGCGGTGCCGGTTCTTCGCCCACAGAGCTATCCACGAGCACCAAACCCGCGAGCCGATTGCTGCCAAACATCTCGATGTATTGGAGCGACTCAAGTGCTCCCAGGGACCAACCGACCAGCAGCACATTAGACAACGGTTGAAGGAAATCGCGTAGGTCAGTGGCTCGACGTTCCGCCGTATAGCCAAAGTTCGGGACCTGGGATTCGCCCTGCCCACGCAGGTCCAGAGCGAGCGTGCGGTAATGGCGTCCCAGTTCCTCAATCTGTCTCTGCCATAGATAAGCCGGCATCGACCAGCCTGGAATAAGTGCGATGGCGAGCCCAGGTTTGTCGGCGTGTTCCCGGCCTGTTTCAAGAATTGATAAGCTCACACCATCGCTGGTCTGGAAAGTCTGTCGCGACACTAGTGCAGCAGCGCTCACAGCTTCTATGTTTACCGAAAACGCTAATATGCAGGTTCCAACAAATAGCTGCCGAAACCAAGCGCGCGTAACATTACCGGGTCGCGATGAGGAGACCAGACTGCTGACCTCGCCAATGATAACCGAAGGGGAAGGGAAGATTCGCAACAACCGCCTTGTCTTTGTACGCGGATTCAAGGTCAGCCTGATAACCATAGCGAAGTTTTTTGATCGGCCTGTGGTAATGTCCATAGAGGCGAACCTGCCATGGAGATTGCTGTAAAAAACGATAGGGGATCCCCGTGTCGTCTTGAACGACGTAGTCGGCGCTCGAAAGGATCATCTCGCGGGTTTTCTCGAACTGGCTGTCGTGCAGTAGGTAAGATGCGGACTTAAGCAAAGCGGAGGCTGGCCGGTGCTGGGCCACCCAATCCAAAAAACCGGGATAAAATTCCAACCATTTGTCAGCAGCATCCACTGAGAAGTAGTACAACTGGTGTAACGAGCCTTCGTCGGCGCTGCTAAAGTAGATTCTGACGCCGCGCATGAGCCGTCGCGGCCGGTTGGCCTCCATCGCTTCATATGTATTTGTCAGCTCCGGGTATAGATCGACAGGCTCGATCCGAACGATGCGCAAATTCATCAGGGCCATCATCGTCGCCATAATTGGCACGGTGCCTCGAATCCATGGGGTGGTGAGCTGCTTGCTCATATAGTCTGTGATGAAATAGTTACGCTCGAAGATGTCGCGAAAAGCACTCCGCACGTCTTGGAGCATTTTGCCGAACTGCACCGGTGTGATTGATTCAAGATCCGGCAAGGTTCCCGGTCGTTCAAGACTAAAGAAAATGTAAAGCGGATGATCCGGAAACAAAGCGTAAGCATTGAAAAAGTCAGGTCCGCTAAAAGGGTATAAAAGCGTCTTATTGTGTGCGCCCGAAATCTTTAGTTCCTTGGCTCGCCAGCTTTCAATTGCCGAAATCCGGCTGCGTGCCTGGCTCCAACGGGAGGTCATCCATTTCTGATGCTCAGCAAAAGCTTCGAGTTTGACGAGTCGATCGAGGGTAGGATCACCCGCGGGAGGCACAATACCAGCCAATATCTGAGCTGTGGCAGTCGCACGCCGATTGAACTCACCGGTTTCTCCAGCAGCGAAGTCCACCAACAAGATGTTTACCACCAGAGCGAGGGCGAGACTCTTCAACGACATCCTTAGGATCACCTCATTTAATGAACTATGTTCTGATAAATGCATAACAATCCGTTTCCAATGTTAAATTTCTGCCTGTTTCCGCTGTTAGTCGATTCCCACACTTATTTGACGAAATATATTTGGTTTCCCACGGTGCACTCAGCAAATAGTTAGAAGAGCTTACATACGTCTTTTCCTAAAGCAAGGGCGAGGCAAAATCAATCAGGGAAAACCTTTACCGCTTGCTCAGGCTAATCTGAACAATTTACAATTTCCAACGCAATTGTTAGTCTCTCAAAAAGACACAGAATGCCCTTCCCATATCCACGAGCTTACGATAAAAGACCTTCCAATGCTGGCCTCATCACTGCACAGAAGGTGCCAGATCAGACTACTCGTCTGGGTCACCGACTGAACCATCGAAGTCGAGGAATAACAATTTATGTCTGGTTGGAAAGCGCGCATTGGATATCTTTCACCATCGGTTTTCGAAACGCCCTCAGATTGGGATTATATTCTGCCAAAGGGTTTCACGATCGTCGCCTCAGGACTTAACGTCCAGGCTCATACAGCCAAAGAATTCTACAAGGCGATCGACGCTCTAGAGAAAGGATTGGGGATTTTCACCGCGGAAGAGTGTGATGCCATTCTGCTAGGCGGTATTACACTTGGGACACAGCGAGGCTACGCAGCGGAGCAGGAGGTTGTTGCCAAATTGTCAGAATGCGTGGGACTACCAATTAGCACGGGCATGAATGCCAGCGTTGAAGCGCTTAAGAACTTTAAAGCCAAAAGCATAGTAATTGCGACTGCTTACATGGAGAAGATCAACCAAGCGGTGAAACAATATTACAAAGACGCCGGGTTTGAGGTTTTGGGGATAACCGGTCTGGAGGTCAAGAAACCTGTCGATCAAGTTAAGCTCCCGGACTATGCTTCCTATAAAGTTGCCAAGGCACTCTTTCATCAAAACCCGCGTGTGGACGCAATCCTGATTCAGGGCCGCTGGCGTTCCGTCGCCTGCGTGGAAGAGCTAGAAAGTGATAGCGGACGTCTGGTCGTTTCCAGTACTGCAGCTTCGCTTTGGTGGGTGCTCCAACGATTGGCTATGAGAATTCCGATTGAAGGCTACGGTCAACTGCTCCGATAAAGGCCAGAGCCGTCGTCCATCACTGCATAAATCTTCTGGCATACGCCAACAGGTATCGAAGCACGGTGAGACTCAAGGGTTCCTCGACTCTCTCTTTTCAATGGTTTTGTCTGAATTCTCGGGAAAGTCTTCCGAAATGTCAGCTTTACACAAAAAAACGGGCCTCCTTTTCCGAAAGGAGGCCCGTTTTTGACGCTATCGCGTCGTAGTGAGTATCAATGTTTGTCCTATTATGCCCGCCCTTCAGCTAAGGCGCTTTTCATTTGGTTCGATCTCTCCCCTGCCGGCAAGATTTCGAGTCTGCTTTGGAAAAGTCCTTCCTTTTATTACTCGTCCTAGCGAGTCAGCACCTTCAGGTGCTTGGGTTGAGGGCTTGATTCAGGCAGCTCGATGCCGAACAAGATGCCTGACCGATTTGTTGGCGCCCGCCTCTGGCGGGCTATATTCGCCCGGTGGACTGTTCTCTCCTAACATGAGTTACCTCCATATCTGAGAAGAGTTTCAACGGGCGCGCACCGCATTCACTCTTCCGGTCCCTAGTGGGAGGCTTAGGACACAATTTTTCCTACTGCTATAAAACATTCTTGTCAAGAACGTTTTTAATTTTTTTTTAATTTTTTCTTTGGATGATTTTTTGCCGTAAAGATTTTCAGAAACTGCGCTCAATCTGACAAATAAATGATCCTGGGCTCTCCACCATCGGGCTGCTGCTTATCCGCGCTCATGGTTGCGGCGCTCAGATCGGTGCCGGTGATCAATTCATATAGTTTCCCCATCGCCGCCGGACTGTTGAGCCGCGTCAACCCGCTCGCCCTACCCATCTCTTGGATCTGATTCGCCATCGACAGAAGAGGCATCGGGATCTGCAGCGCCGCAGCCACCTCCAAGGCTTGACGTATGTCTTTGTAGCTATTACTGAGCGCGCCGCCATGATTGTTGTTGCGCTTCATGAATTCTTCCAGGCGTGAAGCGGAGGCGTGAGAACCGGTAGTTCGCAAGAGCTTCAAAAATAGTTTGGGATCTGCCCCCTGGGCCGTTAACCAAGAGCAAATTTCCGCAGTCGCGATATTATTTGCCGTCGCATACATGATCACAGCGATCTTGAACACTTTCGGCATCCAAGCTTCCGGCAGACAAATAATTGTTTGTGCCAGTTCCTTCAGAAAGCTCGTGCAGCCCTCAATGATCTCTCGCTTGCCTCCAACGGCGATCGTGAACCTACCCTGAGGAATGACAATGGCAGGAGCCCCGCCGGCGTGGATCGTTCCGCCGAGAAAGGCCGCCCGCTCCTGCTCCAAGCGAGATTGCAACTCACGCGCACATTCGGGGTCTGTACCGCTCAAGTCGATAAACGTCATCCCCGGCTGTACAGCCTCAAATGCTCCAGCTTCTCCGAAGACAGCCCGGCGCACTTCGATAGATGACGGCAGCACTGTAAGCGTGATTTCCGAAACAGCTTCCCTGGCAGAAGCGGCACGGCGCGCGCCAAGACTTACCATATTGTCGACGGTCGCGGGATTGAGATCGTAAACGGTAAGTGTATACCCCCGCGCAAGGATTCGTTCACCGATAGGCCGTCCGGCATTTCCTAGACCTATTAGACCAATCGTTGCCATCGTGTCTCCTTGAGATGCTTCGGTGTTTTCACTTCGTTCGACCCGACTTCTTAAGCGCGTCTTCGACGATCTGATGCAGCGCCTTTCGCCCGGCTTGATCATTGTATTTATAGGAGTTGATCATAAAGTAATTAACCCCCTTTTGCGGAACATCGTCAGGGGCAAGATCGTTCTTCGGTATATCCATGCGCAGCGAATTCACCTCCGCATATTTTTGCCAGGCCGTCTGCCCCTCGCGGGAAAGCACCCAGTTAACGAAGAGCTTCGCGGCATTGGGATGCGGTGCCTTGGTCATCACGGCCAGACAGCAGGAACCACCTCCCATAACCTCTCCTTCTTTCAAAGGATGGGGAAACAAATCCACCGGCAGACCTTGGCTCTTCGCTTTCATGATCGGTTGGCCACTGCCGATGTAAAAGAAAATCTTCCCCTGCCCCAGCCAATCTGTTCCCTGCTGCAAATCCCGGGTTAGCTGGATATCGGTTTCGCTCAGTATCCGAGTAATGAATTTTTGTCCTAACGTCGGCGTATAGTAAAAGAATAGAAACGTCTCTCCCCCGCCACCCGCAACCCGTGGATCGAAACTGCCCAGCTTGCCTTTCCATTTCGGCAGCAGCAGGTCCCACCAGGATTGAATTTCGGTCGGATTTAGCAGTTTAGTATTATAGGACCCACGCCGGGTGCCAACCTCCCCGGAGATAATGATGGCCGCCTGGTTCTGCGGGTCAGCGAAATGCAATTTTCCATCCCACCACGCCGACGAATCATTAACTTCCGGTAAGAGCAGTAGAGGCTTCAACGGCTCCAAGGTTCCCGGCAGAAAGGATGCAAAAGTCGAAGACCCTCCCATGACGAGGTCCGACAAATATTTTCCTGCCCTTCTTTCCGCAACGATGCGTTGATAGTGGTCCGATCCTTTGCCCGGAACGAAATTAAACCTGATTTCCGGAAAGCCTTTCTGAAACACAGCCCAGAGTTGCTGATACATCGGGTTGTGAGGTCCGTAAATCACCACTTCCCCTTCTTTCTTTCCAGCTTCAATCGCTGCTTCCCACTGTTTCTTCCAATCGGATTGCGCGACAGCCGGCGCTGAGAGACCCAACAGGAGAAGCAATGAAAAAACGATTACCCGTCTCCCAGGATTTTGGTCGTACATATCGGCTTCCTCAGAAGCGAAGCTTGTTTGCATTATTTGTGAGCTTGCAATCCCGCGGCCGTAAATGGCCCTGCGCCCATGATCTGGTGGACTTCCCACTCGATCAACTCGAAAGCCGTAAAGCCCGCCACCGTGTAGGGATCGCTTGCGGCGATCTTCTCGGCCTCTTGCCGCGATCCAGCGCGGATAACGTAAATACCGAGCTTGCGATCCGGCGTCGGGCCGGAAAAGAGAATTTTTCCGGCTTCATGCTGTTGCTTCATCCAGACCAGATGTTGGTCCAGCGTCACAGTCCACTCTTCGCGCGGTTTCACCGGACGTCTAAGCACCAAGTACCACATGATTACCTCCCAACAAATTTTGCTTTTCGATTTGCGGCCTAACGCGAGACTCAATTTGCAAGGCTCAAAACTATACTCAGGGATATGATTGCACTGTTCGCGTGTCAAGAACTTTCTCAAGGTGATTTTTTCAACGCGGATCAGGAGAATGTGGAGTACTGAAGCCCAAATCAGCCGTGCCCGACATGGTTAGTAGAAATCGCAAAGAGAAGAGTATAATATGCTGCGCGCATGGCATCACAGAAAAGAGGCGACCTTATGCATCGAATTGTTTTCCGTCTAATGGTCTTCAGTTTTCTAGCTATCCAACCGTCGATATTAAACGCGCAGGACGATATTCGCGATTTGGTCGTCAAGATCCACGCGGTTCACCACACGCCCGACGTGTTGCGCCCCTGGACCAAAAACAGCCCGCAGCAAGTCAAGGGTTCTGGGGTAGTCATCGAGGGTAAGCGGATCCTCACCAACGCGCACGTGGTACGCTACGCCAGCCAGATTTACGTCCAGCCCAACCAGTCCGCCGAGCGCATCTCGGCGCGCGTGGAAGCAATAACTCCGTCCATGGATTTGGCCATATTAAAACTCGATGACGAATCGTTTTTTGACAAACGCGGGACGATTCTCTTCGCTGAGGAACTGCCGCGGGTCAAAGATACCGTTAATGTCTACGGCTACCCAACCGGCGGGTCGGAACTTTCCGTAACTCAAGGCATCGTTTCGCGCATCGAATACACGGAATATTATTATCAAACGAGCGGTTTGAGGATTCAGGTGGATGCCGCGCTCAACTTCGGCAATAGCGGCGGACCGGCGGTCTCGAATGGAAAATTGGTGGGTTTGGTTTTCAGTTTGATACAAAACGCTCAAAGTATCGGTTATTTGATACCCGTCGAAGAAATTCAGCTATTTTTGAACGACATCGCCGACGGCAAGTATGACGGTAAACCGCAGCTTTACGACTACCTTCAAACGGTCGAAAATGAAGCGTTACGGCAAAGACTCGGGCTTCCCGCCGGCGTGACCGGGGTCATGGTCACCGAACCCTACCGCCAGGATCCAAACTACCCGCTCCAAGAGTGGGACGTCATTACCAAGATCGGTAACACGCCCATCGATAGCGAAGGCAAAGTCGCGGTCCGCTACGACCTGCGACTTTCGGCATTATACCTGGTCCAGAAGCTGGCCAAGGACGGGTATGTTGATATCACGGTCTTCCGCGACGGCAAGCTCACCCCGATGAAGCTGCCGGTCCAATTGCACCGAGAGCTGGTCATGCCCTACCTGTTGAATACCACTCCGCGCTATTTTATTCTCGGCCCCCTGGTCTTTTCCCAAGCGACTCAGGATTATGTTGAGCGCACGAGCGCTCAACGACCATTGCCCGCAAGTCAGCAAAATAGCCCGTTGGTTACTCGTCGCTACGATAAGCCACGCTTTGACGGTGAAGAGCTGGTCGTGGTTACCTCGCCAATGTTTCCCCATCGCATCACCAAGGGCTACGACGATCCCGAGCGCTTCGTGCTGAACGAGGTCAACGGTCAACGTGTAAAAAGCTTGCAACACCTGGTCCAGCTTCTGCGCGACGACACCCAGTCCCAAATCACTCTCAAATTCGCCAGAGCGTCTCGCCGAACTCACGAAACCATGGTCTTTAATCGCGCCGAACTTTTAGAATCCACCGCCAAGATCATCGAGGAAAACGGCATCCGCTATCCCTACTCGCCCGATCTTCGCCCGCTTTGGGAAAAGTCTCTGACCGTCATGCCGAAGCCGGCGTCCGGCTCATGATCGTCCCGGGATACTCGCGAAGTTTCGCACCATATTTCACACAACTCGTGCCCATCCTGCGCACGCTTTCAATCGCTCTTCTCGCCGCCTGCGCTCTACCGCAAGAACAACTCGCGGGAACCCCGCCTGATTTCAAGATTGAAGTCTTGATCCGTGGCTTGGACACGCCGTGGGCCGTCGACTTTGCACCCGACGGCAGAATTTTTATTACGGAGCGGCCGGGGCGCATCCGTATCTTCGGGGGCGGCCGATTATTACCCGAACCCTGGATGACGTTAGAGGTCGCTGCAGTTAGCGAAGCGGGACTTATGGGTTTAGCGCTCGACCCGCAGTTCGCTCAAAACCGCTTTGTTTATGTCGCTTATACCTACCGTGCCCCCAACGGCCGGTTGCAAAATCGTCTTGTGCGGCTGCGCGAGGATCAAAAGAGCGGTAACGGTAGTCTGGACAAAGTTCTTATCGATAACGTCGCCGGCGCCAACAACCATGATGGCGGACGAGTGAAATTCGGCCCGGACGGCAAAATTTACTGGACGACGGGCGACGCGCAAACCACAAGGTTTGCCCAAGACCTCCGTTCCTTGAACGGAAAAATCCTCCGACTCAACGCAGACGGCTCGATTCCAGCAGACAATCCATTTGCCAACTCCTATGTCTACTCTTACGGCCATCGCAATCCACAAGGACTGGCGTGGCAGTCGAAGACCCAGAGACTGTATTCCACCGAGCATGGCCCAAGCGGTTTTCAAGGTTGTTGCCGGGATGAATTGAACTATATCGAACCAGGCAAGAACTATGGGTGGCCGGAAATCCGAGGAGACGAAACGCGCGAAGGCATGGTATCGCCGATTATAAATGCAGGGACCAGCGAGACCTGGGCTCCTGCCGGCGCTACATTTGTTAGCCGCGGCCCATGGGCCGGCTCGCTACTCTTCACCGGACTTCGCGGGCAAACCCTATATCGCGTCGTGCTGGACCCCAACGATCCGCGTAAGGTAGACAAGTTCGAACGTCTGCTTTACCGTCAATTTGGTCGCTTGCGTGACATCGTCGAAGGTCCCTATGGAAACTTGTATCTTCTCACCAGCAATCGCGATGGCCGCGGTAGCCCAAAAGATGACGATGATCGAGTGATCCGACTGGGCCTTCAGTAAACCTTATCTTTCGCTAACTCTGCAGCTAAGAGATCGCGCGTTGATCATCACAAACCACTGATATAAGATCGCCGGCATGGCAGGTCTCCGACGATAGGAGGTTCACCATGCAAAAAAGAATTTTCTCTTGGCTGGGAAAAGAGTTCGTAGAGATATCCGGCGAAGCCAAACCAGCAACCACGGTAACTGAAGAGGCACGTGAGTTATTTCAACGCTTCAATCAAGAGCTGCAGAGTCATGGTTTGTCTTTGGACAACACGGTTCGGTCAAGACTTTGGGGACGCGACCGAGAAAGCCGGGACCAAGGCAGCAACGAACGGGTCAAAGCTCTTTCCGGGAAAGCGCGCTCGGCGAGTTCGAGTTACATTGCGCCGATCCACTTCGACTCCAACGCGAAGGTAGCGATCGATCTTCTCGCAATGCGGCCCTCCCGCCCTGACGCTGAAAAGGTCTTAAAAGAGTACAATCCACCCATCGTGCCCCTCCGTTATCTGATTTACGATTCGATCGTTGTCCTCTCCGGAGTGACCGCTGTGCTTGCTACCCTCGACGAGCAATTGGACAATATTCTGCCGCGCATCGAGGATTCTCTTAGAAATGCGAACAGCTCCTGGGACCGAGTCGCGAGAATCTCATTCTTTCTCCACAGAAGCCGAAAAATAGAAACGCTCAAAGAGCTTTTCAGCAGTCGAGTCACAACTAAAATCCCTGCGATGGAATACTCCTTCGTCGACGGATATTCATCTGAAGGGAAATTGTGCGAGGTCGAAGTTACAGCAACCCTATAACGATTAAGGATCAGACGATGAGTGATAAACGCTTTCGCGTCGCGATATTGGATGATTTTGAAAAATTGGCTGACACAGTCCCGGCTTATGAGAAACTCAAGACCCGGGCCGACGTTACCGTCCTCCGAGAACGACTGGATTCGCCGGAGAAAATCGAGCGAACTCTTAAAGAGATGGACGCACTGCTTCTCATGCGTGAACGCACCTACTTCAGCGACAATGAATACAGACGGTTGCCAAGCCTAAAGCTCATATCTCAAACCGGCCGCACCACTAGGCATCTCGATTTGCCTTCCGCCACCCGCCACGGCATCGCCGTAGCCGGAACACCGGCCGACAACGGCACATCGACCAAGGAGCTCACCATCGGGCTGATCTTGGCTCTCATGAGAAAAATACCTCAAGTGAACCGGCGCATGCGCGAGGAGAATTGGCCGCCACTTGCCGGTCGGCTGCTCGAAGGAAAAACCGTCGGCGTTCTCGGCTTTGGCCGGATCGGCCAGGAAGTAGCGCGCATTCTTAAAGCGTTCGATACTCGGGTGCTCGCCTATGCACGGACATTGACTACGGAGAAAGCCGGGCAAATCGGCGCTGAATGTGTTCCTATGGACACTCTGTTCAAAGAATCTGACGTCGTAACTATCCACGTGCCGCTCAATGTCAATACCCGGGGTATGATCGGCGATAAAGAACTAGCGATGATGAAACCGGGCGCGCTATTGGTAAATACTGCTCGGGGCGCCATCGTCTCGGAGGCGGCGATGATCAAAGCCCTTGAAACCGGCCACCTCGGTGGCGTTGGTCTTGACGTGTACGAGATTGAACCGCTGCCGATGGATCACCCGCTGCGTCGTTTCGACAACGCCATCCTACTTTCCCACCGTGGCTATGCGACGGTGGAAGTTCTTCGCGAGCGCTACGAGGAAGCGATAACAAATATTCTAAACTTCATGGACGGTAAACCCATCAACCTGCACAATCCGGAAGCGCTAAAACGGTAAACCTTCGCGCTGCGGTGTCAACGCGAGACTCAAACGCGCAAATTGAAGGCGATGCGTCACTGGCCTTCGGCTTTCCGTATCGCCGCCCAGATCTTGGGCGCTGTGTAGGGCATGTCAATGTGGTCGATGCCGACGGGAGCCAGCGCGTCCATGACGGCGTTGGCCACCGCAGGCGGCGCGCCGTTACATCCGGCCTCGCCCACACCCTTGACGCCCAACGGGTTAAACGGATTCGGCGTCACCGTCTCCCCTAGGGTGAGCTGAGGCATGTCACCGGCGCGCGGCACCGCGTAATTCATCAACGAGCCGGTAAGAACCTCGCCGTTATCGCCAAAGAGCATCTGTTCGCGAAGCGCTTCACCGAGACCCTGAGCCACGCCGCCGTGAATCTGTCCGTTAAGAATCATCGGATTGATGACTACTCCGCAGTCGTCAACCAGGACGAGCTTTTCAAGAGTCAGCGCCCCGGTTTCCCGATCGATCCGCACCAGCGCCAAATGCGCGCCGAAGCCCCAGGCTTCGCGTTTCGGATCAAAGAAAACGGTTTCTTGAAGGCCAAGCTCCATGCCGCGGGGAACGTTTCCGCCATACGCTGCGGCG